>OIYH01000058.1_pt1 | contig 94081 bp, 88 predicted proteins | sample 1587911 | NCBI WGS metagenome assembly OIYH01 (sample SAMN03283252) | human gut metagenome | biome: human-associated habitat; material: feces | host: Homo sapiens | place: USA | collected 2013
TGAAATTGGTCATTTTCACCGGACTCTGAATGGCTAAATTAACCGGACGCTAACAATTTAACAATGTCTATTAAATTTGGTGTAAAGACTATATAATCCTTTTCTTTAAAATTAAAATTCCACCAATAACAAGTATCATCCCAAAATTGCAATCTTTGATAATAATCTGATTCTTGTAATTCATTATAATAAGATATTGATAATCTTCCAGGAGTTGCAGCTCCAAAAGCAACAATAACTATATCTTTTTTTTCTTGAGTGAACTGCTTTGAATAGCCGATTAATGTTTTATATAACTCATTTTTATAGTCTGATGCTTTCTTTTGAGTACTATTTAGCCCCAAAAAAGAGTCAAATGGATTAAGCATTAAATTAATCCCTTTAGGTTTCCAGCATATAAATGTTCTATTTCCAAAAGATATGCTTTGATTGTCCGAAAGCCATTTTAATGCATTATGAGCTTTAATAGAATTTAAGTAGGAAATAGTTACAGCTTCATTATCACTATTGAATCTTCCCCTAAATGTAAAACCATCTTTATCATTTGCTGAAATCAATTTTGCATTTCCCCCTCTTTGAGGAACAGCACCTTTTAAATGTCTGCTATTATCAATTATATTTGTAATTTCGCCACTAATCATGCATACATTTTTATGAGTTTGAATTTTACTTTTATAATAATTTGAATATTTCTCCATCAAATCTAGTGATTCCCAACATTTAATTGGGGTTCCATCAACAATAACAATCCATCTTACACAACATTTTCCTAATTCTTTTCCCATTATTTTTTCTTCTTCATTTATTTGAAGATAATCTTTAATATCTTTTACAATTGTATTTGATTTTACATACGAATAAATTGCCTCCACCAACCTATTTGAATAAATGCTATCTTTCCATTCTTCTATTTGCTTTAAATATTCATCATATGAATTTTGATTAATACCTAAATACATTAACTGATCACTTAACATATGTGGAAAAAGATATGATTTACTCCCTGTACGATTAGCCGATTTTTCCGTAACAGGTATAAGTATTTTTTCAAAATTATTAATTTTATTTGCTGAGATGAAATTACCTTGTTCATCAATTGTTATTTCTATTTCTGCATTCGTTGTTATATGCCCTACTGGAGCTAAAGGTATCTTTCCTAATTCGTATTTTCCAATTTTATCTGTTGAATAATTATAAGTTTGAACTAATTCTTGCAATAATGCCATCTTATTCCTCCTCAAATTCCATTAAACCAGAGAAATTATTTTCATTAAATTTAAATTCTTTTTTCTTAAATGAATGAATTTGTTTATTGAAAATACATTCTTCAGGTCTAACAAATTCAATTACTCCATAATGCATTTTAGGATTCCAAAAATTAATACACATTGAATTATCATTTTTAATAGATTCATCTGGATAAATAATTCCATGATACATTAAACCAAATGCCAATTCACCTATATCATCATAAAATCCTTTTCCACTTCCAAATTCACAAGGTTCAACATATCCTTGACATTCCCTTGTACCTAAAAAAACATCTCTTCTTCCACCTTTTTCGATCATTCGTTTAGCAATATTATGATGTTTATTTTCATTTCTATCTTCTATTAAATCCAACCTATTATCATTCCATTCAAAATGGGCTTGAATTTGATACTCTACATCTTTCAAATATGTGTACATTGCTAAATCATTTCCACCACTCATTTTCAATGGTCTAATGCCTTTTGATTCAGTTTGTATTTGTTTTATAACCCTTACTTTATCAATATACCAAGTAAATGTTGGTTTCCAATAGACTGATGATAAAATTCCTTTTAATGCTTCATACGTTGGTATCTGATAAGTACATTTTTCGCCTCCAATTTTTGTAATAGGATCTGTAAATAATGCATTTCTTGCTGTCACTTTAAAAGTAACTATATTTTTATGTACTGGTTTTGACATGTTATACCTCCAATAATTCCATTTTCTTTTGTGGTTCTAATACTAATCCTAATATTCCATCATAATATCGCTCATCATCTAATATAAAGATTGTCTCTTCTAAAGTTGATGTTATTACATGTTGTTCGTTCAATTTTTTTAATTGATTTTCATAAATATTTACCGTATATGGTTTTAATTTATTCAAAATTCTTGTTATCTCTTTAAAGTCTGATTCTTTAATCGCACATAATTCTTTAATTATCCCTTTACTTTCTGTGTCAAATGGCACAATTATATCAATTGTTTTTTGATCAAAAACTTCAAATTCTTCGCATGCTGTTTTAAAAGATTGTCGTAATATTTGATCATTTACATCAATTCTTTCATCAGCATATTGCATATTTATTGATAGCAAATCATAAAGCGTTCCATTATTTAATTTTCTAGGATAATTCATTTGATTTTTAATATATTTTGAATTGTAAAAATTTTTGTAATACTTTTCTTGTGACTTTAACGAATCTAAATGATTATCATATTTCTCCCGATGCTTTTGATAGTCATCTAATAAACCTATGGTTGCAGTTTGAGATTCTTTTATATCTTCTAACGAGGTTAAATTTTCCTTTTTCAATCTAATGATATAAACATTTGAAATTCCATTTTGTTCATTATTTCTATTACATCTACCTGCAGCTTGAATTACACTATCAATTCCAGCTGCAATACGTATAACAGATGAAAATGAAACATCAACTCCTGCTTCAATAATTTGAGTCGAAATCATGATTGTATGTTTATCAAGTTCCTCTAAAGATTTTTTCATCTCTATAATCACTTTTTTTCGATGCTTCATGCATAAATTAGCAGATAAATGAAATAAATCTGTTTTATTTGGCAATTTGTTTTGTAGTTTTTCAGTAAACATTGAAGCTTCTTTTTTGGTATTACATATTAGCAATACACTTTTATGAATAGAATTCAATTCAATTATCATATTGATAACCTCATCTTCATCTTTTATTCCTGCATCAACTATTTCTGTTCTCTGAAAAACATCCCATATTTTTTTATCATATGCAACTAAATCTTTAACCGGAACACATATACCGTGATGTACATTTTCTAAAGTTGGTTGAGTAGCTGAACAAAAAACAATTGTTGTATTACAACAATACGACAAATAATTACACATCAAGTTAAACATACTGATCATTTTTGTTGGTAATGTTTGTATCTCGTCAATTACAATCACTGAATTACATAGAGATGAAAATCTTCGAATGTTACTACTTTTGCCTGCAAACATTGTATTTAGTAATTGAACAAACGTAGTTATAATAATTGGAGAATTCCAAGTTTCTTTTGCAATATCATCCTTTGAAATCTCATCAAATTCTTCTTTATCTCTAATAATATTAGAATGGTGCTCTAAAACATAGTCATCATTTCCAATATATTCTCGCAGTACCATAGAATTTTGATCAAGAATACTAAGCAAAGGTGATACAAATATAATTCTGCTGGCATTATGCTTTTTAGCATGATTAACTGCAAACCTTAATGAACTAAGTGTTTTTCCTGCACCAGTTGGCACATTTAATCTATATATTCCTGGTGAATAATTTGCACTTTCTAAACATTTATTAGAAATCCATTTTCTTGCTTTATTTATTTCTGTAAAATTACTAAAATTCTTTAATTTTCTTTCAACATTATCACAAATGTCATTCCACACAACAGCTTTAGCATTTTTGGATACATAATCATCAATTCGTGAATTGAACATAAATTCAAATGTATCTTGATGATCACCATCTATAACAGCAGAAAGAATCAATCTACATAAAATTGATAAATAAAAATATAATTCCGAACTTTTTTCTTTAGAACTAATAATTTCGTTTATTTTTAATAATTGTAAATTTATTTCTTTTTCTGATTTTTCAAATAATGTCTCAATTGATTTTTCTGAAACCACATTATTAAAGTAATTAAATATTGATTCTTCATAATTAATATCTTTTTTTTCGTATCTATATCTAAAACCTGATTTATGTTCAGAATCTATACAATCAAATAAACTATGATGACTTCCAATTACAAAAGAAATAATTTCTTTTGTTAAATTATGAGTTAAATTTGATGAATCAAATTGTTTTAAACAATATTTCAAACCTTGGAATGTATGAATTACTGAACCTCTTTTTCCTCCTTCAATCAGATAATTTTGAAAATCTTCATTACATTTTCCCATATCATGCAATAACCCTGAAATTTTAGCAGTTTCTCCTAAACTAACAGAAACTAAATTATCATAAGCATAAGCAGCTACATTTAATGAATGCTCTTTTACTGATTGAGTGACGATAGTGTTTCCATCATGTTTTAAATGTGCATAAAATTGTTTATCCATAATTATTCCTTAAACAAATCATCTAAATAGATTATATTCCTTTCTCAATGACATCTGACATTTCTTAAATTATTCTTCATTTCAAAAAAATGAAAGATGATAATTTATTTGTAAAATTTACATTTCAATCTATTTATGAATTAATTATATATCAAATCTTTATTTTTACAGTCCAATATTAAGTACACTAAAAACACATTTTTGTTTTATAATGATATTTTTATACTTTTCTTAATAATTGATAAACATAAAAACACCTAATACAAGATGTCCAATACCCACAATACCAGAAATAGCAGCATCCATACCATAAGAAAGTGTATCTGCTGCTGTAACCTGTAATACACCTCTAACAAATAGCATGATTGCAGTAAGGTTTAAACCAATGTGATATCCAATCACTGCACGATTTGACTTCTGATCCATGAAATGGATACTCTTTTCAACAAGACCAAGTACAAGGAAGAACATCATCCCAAGAATAAAGAAATGTGTATGTACAACAGATAAAGCAGTCCATGCTGTAAATCCACAGAACTTTGTAAATTCACGATAGAACACACCACCAGCCATAGCTAATATTGCATAAATAAATGCATAGTTTACAAACTTTTTCATATAAAATACCTCCAATATGAACTTTGTTCACTTACTTGTTTATTATTGTCTTTCCATATATTGAAGTCAAGAATTATACTCTAGCATTTTCTTAATTCTGCATAAGAAAAAGAAAGAAATATTTCATTCCTTTCTCTTCATTTAAAATCTTCTTCGAATTGCTCAGCATCTTCACTGATTTTTTCAAAATTCAAATACATCAATCCATGTGCAATGCTTTCATAATCTCTGTACATACTGTACAAAACAGAATTCTCCTTTGGTTCTTTTGAATCATTCCACTGTCTTAATAACTCTGTTGTTTTATCATTTACTGCACATGATAAATCCATCATTGCATCCCTGTTATTGATATCCACACCCATATCCTGTGCATATTCAATCGCTGCAGCTTTCATAGATCCATCGGGATCACCTTCACTAGAGAAATCACCAATTCCCTTCAGCATGTCAATGATTGATTTTCCTTCATATTTATTTTTCATATACATACACTATACGTTTTTATCTATTAATTAACAATTGAAATTATATCTTTTATTCTTAGTTTTTTATTTAGTGATGTAAATAAATGACACTTTCAGTACGACCCATCCAGAATTTCTTCCACAAGTTTCTGCATTCTGTAATCAAAACAATCTTTTAACTCACATTCCCAGACTGTAATTACTTTGTAATCCATGCTTTCCAGCTGTTTCTGCTTTTCAATATCTCGTTCCATATTGTCATTAAACTTTTTCATCCAATATGCAGTTCTTGATTTTGGAATATATGCAAGTCTACAATGCGGATGATGATGCCAGAAACATCCATTAATGAATATTGCAGTACGATATTTATAAAGAACAATATCAGGTTTGCCTGGCAGTTCCTTCACATTTTTTCTATAACGGAATCCATGATGAAAAAGATACTTTCTCACATCTATTTCAATAGATGTATCTTTTCCCTTGATTCTGCTCATATTCCAGCTTCGTTTACCTTGTGTTAATTTATCCATAGCAGTAACCTTCTGAATCAATTTACCCTTTTCCACTTTTTCTGCATTCCAGACACACACCTAGATTCATACGATTTGTACCACCATAGGAAGAAAAACATTCCCTAGGCAATACTTTTTTGCATATTTCACATTGAAACCATCTCTCTCCTGTATGATCAAATACAGGTTCTTCCTGTTGAGAAATCTGGGAAAGAATTTCTTCTTTTCTCAGATTAAAATCTTCTACTCTTTTTCTTTCAACTTCTTCTGGATCAATTTTCTTCGCAGGTTGAGAATTTGTTTGTGTTTTCTTTATTTGTTTTGGAAACAGTTCTTGTATAAAGGAACTGTATCTTTTTTCCATTTTAATCAAATTCAGATTGTTCTTTGCACGTGTCAAAGCAACATAGAACAATCTTCTTTCTTCCTGCTCCAATTGTTGATTAGACATGTATAAAATTTCTTCATTGTCTTGTACTGCTGGAAACTTGCCATCATAGACATCAATTAAATAAACTGTATCAAATTCCTTACCTTTACTTGCATGCACTGTAGATAATGTAATATTAGAAGATTTTGGATACATTCCATTTCTCATGACATCTCTTAAATATTCAATGCGATTCAAAAATGAAGAAATACTCGTCTCACTTTCTGCAATATACCGCAATGTTTCTAATTTTGTGAGATCTATATTCATATCTTTCGCATATTTCTTATAGCGATCATTGGAAGCAATCCAGATTGCATCTTTCACTTTTGCATAACATAAGCGATTGATCATAGCTTCAAATGCTTCAATATTACTTATCGATACTTTTTCTTTATACTTATCTAAAGCTTCAAAAACAGATATGGCATTTGTTCTACAATCAAGAATAATCTGTTCTTTCACCTGTTTTTTCAAAAACAGATACCCTTTATTTGCAACACGGTCAAAAGCATCTGTATCATATGGATCCAAAGCCAATTTCATAAAAGCTAATATATCTCGAATACATGGAACACCAAACACATCTGTTTTTGCTCCAGCCATAAAAAATGGAATATTCTTTCTCAATAATTGATCCACCAGTGGAACAGCACTGTCATTTTCACGATATAAGACAGCTGTTTGTATATTCACATTTTCCAGCACCTTCATCATATATGCATATTGCGGTCTACGATCTTTGACCGTTCTTACTTTAACATCTTGTCCAGATGGGCGATCCGCACACATATTCTTTTCAAAACGATCTCTATTTTTAGAGATGAAAGCTTGTGCCTTCAAAACAATTTCAGGTGTTGAACGATAATTCGTTTCCATGCGAATCACTTTTGCATTGTCATGATCGTTTTGAAATGACAGTAATGCCTGCGGATACGCAGCACGAAATCCATAGATACTCTGATCTTCATCACCTACCATGAATAAATGATTACTGAAAGAAAGAATCTTGATAATATCATGTTGAATTTTAGAAGTATCTTGTGCTTCATCAACACAGATATACTGATACTTATGTGACCACAAATCTCGATAATACTTTCGATTCTCTAAGATCCATATCGCAAATACCATCTGATCATTGAAATCCATCAAACCTTGTTCCTTCATCACTTTCTCATACATTTCAAACATCTTAGGGAAAAAGGAATCATCTTCTTCTAATTCTTTGATTTGAGATGCATCAAGTCTCATATTCTTCACATAAGTAATTTCACTTTGTAGATTCAGAATATCATTTTCACCAGGAAATTCTTTTGTAATACTTTGATATACATTTCTCAAGATTGCTTTTTCTCTTCTTTCATCAATTGTTCTTTTTGGATAATGCACATCAAAACAAAATTGTGAATAAATCTGATATGCAAGTGAATTAATTGTTTTGAATGATATTTGATTGGCCAGTACACTTCCAAATTTCAATGAGAAACGTTGTTTCATTTCTGCTGCAGCTTGTGTATTAAATGTAATCGCTAATATTTTTTCAGGATCAATATGTTTTTCAAGAATCATGTATCCTAGTCTTGCAACAAGAACTGTTGTCTTTCCAGAACCAGGCACAGCCAGCAATAAAACATTCTCATCAATCGCCTGTACAGCCTGTGCCTGTTGAGAATTTAAATGAATATCATATTTCTTGCAGAAAGATAAAAAATCATTGTTCATTGAAAGTATTATAAATCATTCTCAAAAAAACAAGCATGCATCATCACATACTTGTCTCACTTAATTAAGTACTTCAATGTATTTTTTACAAGCAGCAAATCTTCATTACTCTGTTTAATCCAGGAAGAAATCAATGCTCCATGAATAATACCAAAGATACTTTGCGCTCTTTCAACTGCTTCTTCTTTTTCATATCCAAACTTCAAGAACTGATCAACATATAACTGTTGCCAGGAAATATATATTTCTTTACATTTTTCATGAATGGATGGATCAAGATATGCAGATTCAATTCCAATCATCGACAATGTTAAAGATGCAAAGTGTTGATTATCTAATAAATGTTTTGCTAAACCATTTATCATAGATTCAAAGCATTCCAGTAAGGTATTATGATTAAAATAGTTTTTTTGAATTCCATTAACCATTTTTCCATAGCAAAATTCTAAAACATGATTTAACAAGTCTATTTTTCCATTAGGAAAATAATAGTAAAAACTTCCTTTTGGAACACCACATGAATCTAATAATTCTTTCAACCCAACACCATAATACCCTTTTTCAGCAAATAATGTTGAAGCATTCTGTACAATCTCTTCTTTTTTATCCATACAAGTATTCTACAATAAAAGCTCTCATAAAGAGAGCCTTATATTACTTATTTACTTACACTTAATCCTGCATTATGACCACTTGTAATAGCCCATGAGAATAAAGAACCAGGATAATAGATATCCCCTTCCAAACCACCAACAACTTCTCCAGAAGCATATAATCCTTCTACAGCTTCTTGATTTTTATTTAATACCTGCATATCTGAATTAATATGCAAACCACCAAGTGTTGCATAGTATCTATTACATAATTCAATTGCATATACAGCTCCATCTGTGTTTAATGCAAATTTGCTTGTACGACCAAATGTATCTTCTTTACCAACATTTTTGTTAAATGTATCTACTGTTTCCTCTAATGCAGAAGCATCCATATTTAATTTCTTAGCCAATGCATCAATACTATCTGCTTTTACAAATACTGGATTACTAGAACCATCATTTTCCAGCCATTCCTTTACATCATCTTCTGTATAGATTTTTGAACCTTCCATACCTTTATTAAATGCTGCAAAGCTAGTTTCATCACAAATCAGATACTGTTTCTCATTCTTTGCCTGTGCATTCTTTAAATCATAAGAACTACCTTGTTCATTAGCAAATCTAACACCATCCTGATTCACAAGGAAAGCACCACTTGTATTATATGCACTGCCAACACCTGGATTTGTATACTGTCCAAGACCACTAGGCATGATCATAGAATTAGGCTGAACATTCACAAGATCCATGTTGACTGTATCAGCATCAACAGCTTCAGCCATCTTTAAGCCATCACCATCAGCTCCAGCATGACCAGCATATATAAACGCTTTGTATTCTTCAGGTACCATTTCATCATTGTGACCAAATCCACCACATGAAAGAATAACGCTGCTCGCATGAATTGTATATTCATTCTTATCACTCTCAGCTTTTACACCTGTTACTTTACCATCTTCAACAACAAGTTCTGTTGCTTTTGTATTTGTATAAAATGTACCGCCTTGTTTTTCAAATCCATCTGTTAATGTCTTAACAACAGCACTACCTCTGCCAACAGCACTGAATGTTCTAGCTGGACCTTCAGATGGCTGATACTCAACATTACCACCATCTTCACTCACGAGCCAGTCAACAGCTGCTCCAACTGTATTTACAAAGATATCTAAAGTACCTTCATCATTTTTATGATGACCATTCTCTAACATATCTTCTTTTAATGCTTCTGGTGTATCATTCATGCCTGATTCTTTTTCCATCTTGCTTCCCGTAGCAACTGTACCAGCACCAGCCATTGCACTTGCTCCACCAGCAAATCCAGTCTTTTCTAAAAGAACAACTGATTTACCATTCTGTAAAGCAGTCAAAGCTGCACTTAGCCCAGATGCACCAGCACCAACAACCGCAACATCATATGTTTCTTCAACAGCTTCTTTCTTAGATGCTGATTGATTTTCTTTCATTGAAGCAACATCTGCTCCCGCTTTTGTTAAAGCATCTTGTAAAGCTGCAGTAAAACCTTTGCTAGTTAAAGTTGCTCCAGACTGTACATCTGGTTCACTTGTCTGATCAGCAATTGTTTGATCAACAAGTTTTGGTAATGCTAATTTACCAATTGATTCTGTTTCGTTTTCTTCAACAACATCAATAGATTTAATACTTGTTTCATCAACTGTAACATTCAACTTGATTTCACCATGAAATCCTTCACCAACACCCTCGTATGTGCCAGCTTTCATCCCAGTGCTATTTGAAGAGGATGTACATCCTGCAATCAAAAACAAAGGAAGAACAATAGATAATAACTTTTTCATATTTCCTCCACTAAGTTACTAGACAACCGTCTAGTAACTATTGTAGACGATTGTCTACTTAAATGGAAGAATATATTTAACATATCAATATGAAAACACACTATTTTTCCATATTTTTTGAAGAGCCAAAAATGATTGCCATTATTCTTAGGCAATCATTTTTATTTATTGAGAATTTTAAGCAACCTTCTTCACCTTCATCTGTAAAAGATATCCTTCAATGTCACGTAGTGTAATATCTTCCAGTTTACTTGCGGTTGCATTTCCCGCTGCACCACCCCACTGCAGTGCTTCTTCAAAAGAATATCCCTGTGACAGCTTTCCAATAAAGGAAGCAAGCATTGCATCCCCTGCACCTACTTTATTGACAAGTACTGTACGAGGCTGCTCCAGTTTATAAATCCCCTGTGCATTGGATAATACTGCACCATCTTTGCCTAAAGAAACAAGTATATTTTCAATTCCAAGTGCATTTGCTTTTCTTAGATATTCTTCAATATTTGATTCATTGATCTTATTATTCTTCATTAACAGTTGTAATTCATACAGATTAGGTTTGATCAGATATGGTCTGCATTCTTTTAGCTGTTCCATTGTAATCTGTTCCATATCAATTACTACTTTCGCATTTCTTTGATGTACTGCCTGAGCCAATGTAACTACAAAATCATCTGGAAATCCATGCATCATAGAACCAGAGATAATCACAATATCATCTGCATTGATCTTTGCAATTTCATCTAATAGAAGCTGAACAGTACATTCATTTACGACTGGTCCACTGCCATTAATACATAATGCTTTCTTTCCATAGTTTGCTTTCATATTGATACGATTCATTCCATCCACTGGAATAGGAATCATTTCAATATTTGGATCTTTCGAAAAGGAATCCTGAATGTACTGACCAGTAAATCCTCCAAGTACCGCAATTGCCTTAGATGGAATGCTCAGTACGCTTAGAATCTTAGAAACATTCAATCCCTTTCCACCTGCCTTATAGATTTCATGACTTCCTCGATTCACTTCATCAACCAGCAATGTTTCATTTAATGTAATGAAGTAGTCGATTGCAGGATTTAATGTAATTGTATAGATCATATAAAATTCTTCTTTCTTTTATTCATTATACGATGATTTTTGATACATAAACAAAAGAAGGTTATCACGCTGTGATTACCTTCTAACACATTTCTTAGATTAATTTTTGAAGCTTTGTAAGAAACATCTGTTCTTCACTGGATGCATTACACAATCTTTGCTGGATTTCATCTTTCACAGAAGAATCCTTTGTCACAAAGACTTTGTATACAAGTGTAGCCATATCTTTTAGCTGATCATTCTTTTTCAATGACATGATATTAGAATATGCTCTTTTACATAATTCCTTATCTTTCTTTTCCACCGCAAACATCATGATATTAGAATATACCGCAGAACACTGTACATCAGATAATCCCATGGCATCAAACTTTAATAAAATATGATCCAATGTTTTTCTATCATCTTGAAGAATAGAAGCATTCATTCTCAGATAATTAGCATTATATTCTTGAATATAGCCATGCTCTTCAGCATCTTTCAATTGTTTCTCAAAGGAAGCAAACTCCTTATGATTCAATAATTCAACAAGTTGATTCTGTACTTGTTTCGCATACCCCTTTCTTTTCGCATCCGCGTATAGAAAGGAAGCAAAAAATATAATCAACGCAATTGTTACTATTTTCATACGATTTTTAAATGATCATTGCCAGCATATCATCAATGGATGGCATATCAACAATTGTTTTCGCATAATGTGATACTAATACTTTTCCATTTCCATCTACATAGAAGAAAGCTGGAAGCTGCTGTTCATTTCCTTCATAAACACCATGCACAAAACCACATGCCTTTGCTTTATCACCCTTTGCCTTTAATGCATCCATGTCTTCACCAGCAAGTTCTTCCATGCTATTAGCTGATGAAATGTCTAATGACTGGTATACATGCATATCAGAATCACAAATCAATGGGAATGGTAATGTCTGTCCATCTAAATCATGCTTCACATTTTCACTCGTAGACTGCATGACTACACAAACATTCACACCCTTCTCTTTAAATTCATTGATTCTCTGTGTCAACAGATGCACATCATATCTACAAACAGTACATCCAATATAGCGCAATACCACAAACATCATTGGTTTATGATTCATCAGCTCAGCAATACTTGTGTTTCCTGCAAAAGCTTCTGTTACCCGAAAATCTGGAAATGTGTCTCCTGTTTTTAATCTAGTCATTTTTCTTCACCTTCTTCATATACATAACTATTCATGTATCTATGGAAATTGCGATCTGAAGGGTCATTCAGATTCATTCCACGCTGTTTCATCATGCATTCAGCAAATACCTGTAAAACAGCTAAATATTCGAAAGATACATATGGATTGCTGTCTTTAAATGAATATTTGAAAGAAAGTATATCTGCTTCACTTCCTGTAATCAACAAACAGCATGCATTTTTATGTTCTTTTAAGTATTTCAGTAAACGTATCATTCTATCAAGATGACGTGATTGATTGCCTAATGCAATGACAAGTGTCTTATCATCAATGGCATGATAAATTCCATGCATGAATTCTTCCAGTTCATAATATCTCACACAACACTTCACAGTTTCAAGAATCTTCAAAGCACCTTCTAGTGCTGATGGAACACATTGATCACATCCAATCACAATGATATTGTCATATTGATCAAATGGAATTTCTGATGTTAGATACCACTCCTGTGCTTTATTGACAATGTTTGTAAAATCATCAAATACATCTAAGATTTCAGAAATCATACGAACATATTCCGTATGGGATATCACGTTTGTAAATTTTAATAACTGTGCAAATAACAAGATCACCTCAACCGTCGAACAATAATACCCTTTTGTCTTTGGGCCAATTGCTTCTTCAATATTCATTTTCAAACAGGCATCTGCATGTTTAACAATTGGTGAAGGATTTTCTGCCGTAACAACAATTGTAAGACACCCATGATTTCTTGCCTTATCTAACGCCTGAATTGTTGAATTGGATTGTCCAGCCTGCGAAAAACCAATGACTAAAGAATTTTCTTCAATGACTTTTACATTATCTACAAATTCCATTGCACAATATGCATACACTGGAATATGAAGCATTGTTTCCAATGGATCAATGCAAGTTAAAGCTGCAGAGTAACTTGTTCCAGAACCAACAACATAAATATGATCGATCTTACGATTGATCAGATACTCCAATACTTCACTTATATTGGATGTATCAGTTATCATTTTACGAATTGCCTGTGGCGTCTCTAAAACATAATTCATCATTGTTTTCATACTAAGATTCCTCAATCATTTTTTTAACATCATACAAACTATTTACAATTTTATAAGCATTTTCTCTATCTATTTCCTTTGGAGGATTAATAGAAGGTATCATAATTACTTTCGCATTTGCTTCATATGCAGACTGTACACCATATCCTGTATCTTCCAATACCAGAACATCTTCTGGATCACAATGAACTGCTTTTAATACTTTCAAATAAATTTCAGGGGAAGGCTTTCTTTTTGATACCTCATCTCCACAAAGAATATATTCAAAGCGATCAATGATTCCCATTTTCGTTAAACGTTTCATTGTAGCTTCACGATTTGTCGTTGTAGCTACGGCTTTACGAATATGCAGTTTTTCAAGTGTATCTAACAGTTCCAATACACCAGGCATCAATTCAATGTTTTCATCTAGGTACTTTGTTCCTAGTTTTCTAGCAGCATCTAACAGTTCTTCTCTATTTTCAATATCTCCAAGATTTTCATCCAGTACTTTCGTTACATCACTTCCAGAAATCCCTACAACTTTATGGAAGACAGCTGAAAATTGAGGTACATGATACTTTTCCGCAATATCTGCCCACGCTTTTTCCCATAGAAATTCTGTGTTTAATAACGTTCCATCAACATCAAAGATAACCATTTTTAATTCATTCATCATTTTCTCTCCTCTTATTTACATGCATTTACTTGTCCTTCACATTGAAAGGGAAAGTGTGGCTGATCCAAGTATCGCAATACTTTTTTAGAAATAATCACACCAGCAGATAATAGATATCTCACCCATTGATCTGCATTGACAATCATCCAGATCCAGAAAATATTTAAATGGAATACAGAACGCACGAGATAGCATCCAAATACACGCACACCCCAGATTCCAACCATATCAATAATCGTTGGCAATGTACTGAATCCAATGGATCGTATATATCCATATTCAATTTTCGATTTCATTTGTGGGAATTGTGATGCAATCATAGATAATAGATATACATGTGCAATATCAATCAATTCCATCTTATCTGTCAATAAATGTAAGACATTCTTAGAAAATAGAAGTAAGAACAACATGTTAATTCCACAGATGATATAACAATAATAATTCAATCGCTTATAGGAAGTCTTAAACATATCTGCATCCTTTGCACCAATGGCTAATGAGGATAAAGACATCGCAGCAGTCAAGAAACCAGAACTCATCATGTCGCAGAACCCTTCTGCCTGCAGTCCAATTTGATACGCTGCATAGAACTGTTGACCATAGCTCAAGATATATGTAGACAGGAATACAGCCGCAAAGTTCCAGAAAGAATTTCCAATCGCTGTTGGAACACCAAATCGAATCAATTCTTTGATTATTCCCATATCTAAATTGAATTTAGATAATTCATGTGAACGATAAACACTGTTTCGATTGAATAATAGATAAACTCCAACAAGCAGCATTACAATAATACGAAGGTTGTTTGTAATTGCGGCACCATGCAATCCCATACCTTGGATTGGACCAATCCCAAGAATTAACACATATCCCAATACCATACTGACAAGGTTTCCAATCGTTGCGATATACAATGGCGTTTTTGTATTGCCATCAGCTTGAAACATGGAAGAATTCAAATGAATAATTGCCAGGAAAGGATAGGTCAATACATGAATTCGCAAGAAAGATGCACCATATGTCAATAACGTTGAATCTGAACTCATTGTTGATAATAGTGGTTGAGGAAATACCCAGATCAAAACGGCAGCAACAAGAGCAATTGGGAATGCGATAAACAAAGCCTGAAAATAATAATTGAGACCCTCTTTTCTTTTTCCAGCACCAAAGGCTCTAGCAAAAATCACCATTGTACCAATCGCAAATCCTTTTAATATCGAGAAATATATTCCATACACACGTGCAGAAATCCCATACGCACTGATTTCCGTTACACTGAGTCTTCCAATATATCCTGTCAATATCATGTCAGAAAGAGTCAGGAAAGCATTTTCAAGGATTGCGGGTACTAATATACGTAATATTTTTTGATCCAGTTTTTTTGTATCCCTCATTTGTACTTACCTCCATTTTCTAAAAATACAGCCTGCATAAGGAGAGCAAGCAGGCTGTACTACTAAGATGTATGTGAATTAATAATTATATTTCCACATGTATTTACGCCAGCTTAGTGGGTGCTGACGACGATCAGCAAGAAGATGGTTATAAACACCTAGAATCTCACTGTAGAAGCTGTGATCGAAGTATCCAGATACTTCACCAAGTTCTTTCATACCATAATCGAAACCATCAATCACTGTTGTATGTTCAGAGAACTTACCTAAGAATGCAAGTGTTCTTTCATCTACAGCTCTTGTAGCACCTGTTGATTTGAGGAGCAAGAATGCTGTGTCTGGTTCTGTAATTTCGAATGGTCCATTGAAGAATTCATCAGAATGGATTGCGGAAGAGTTGATCCACTGCATTTCCATGAAGATGCAGATTGTCTGCTGATGTGCTGCAGCCCAAGCTGTACCTGAACCAATTGTGTAAATGATTTCGTTCTTCGCATAGTTGATAGAGAACTTAATTGCATCTGGTACTACTGCCTTTTGTGCTTCTGGAACGATTGTGTTCATCTTTTCCATAGCAGCTACCATTTCTTCATACTTCTTGTCATTATGTTCGACAGCATTAACAAGTTCATAAGCAATCTTTAATGCATAAGCACCCTTAGATTCTTCATAGAGAGCACCATCAGCACCTGTGTCCTTGAACTGAATGATATAGTCACAGATTTCTTCAAGTGGAGTACCTGTTTCAAGCTGTAAGCCTACAACTGTTGCACCAACTTCCTTAGCCTTTTTAGCTGCTGCAACTGTCTGACGTGTATCACCTCTACGGGATGCACAAACGACGAGTGAGTTTTCACCAACATTTGCTGGAGTGTCATTGGCAAATTCATTTGCATTTTCATAAACAGTTGTGAGTTTCTTTGATTCATGTGTTACATAGTAATGTGGAGCAAAGAAGCAAGCGAGTGATCCACCACATCCTGTAAAGCTGATATTATTGATTTCCTTCTTAGATGTGATTTCATTGATCATTGATTTTACGTCGTACATAATTTTTCCCTTTTTTGACCTTTCTTTCTGTATGAATCAAGCAATTAGACTGCTAAGATTCCAAAATAATTTAGAATGATACCTGCTACGAAGCAGCCGATGATAACTACCATTGGTTTCACTTTTCCTGATTTGATAATGCCATACATGATCCATGTCATAATTAATGGAAGCATTTTTGGTAAGATACCATCTAATACATTCTGTAATACGAATGCTTCACCAAATGCGATTGGAGTTGTCAAGTTAGCAAGTGAAGCAGACATACCACCGATAACGAATAGACCTGCGATAGAACAAACGAACATTACTTTTTCCATAAGATTGGATTGAGACAACTGTCTAACAAATTCCTGTCCCTTTGTATATCCAAGTTTTCCTAAGAACCATGTAATAGATACAGATGTTGATACAGAGATCAATGCTGCTAAGATTGGTCCTAAGATACTGCCTTGCTGAGCAAGTGAGATACCAATAGACATTGCGATGATACGAATTGTTCCCTGGAATAAGGAGTCACCAATTCCTGATAGAGGACCCATCAATGCAACTTTAACTGCGTTGATTGCTGCAGGATCAAATGTATCTGGATTTTCTGCATATTCTTCTTCCATAGCCTGTGCAATACCTAATGTCAATGCACCACACTGTGGAGTGATATTGAAGAATTCCAAGTGTCTACGATATGCTTCTTTCTTCTTTTCAATTTCATCTTCTTCTGGATAGAGACGGTCAATACAGTGAGACATACCATACATGAATGCTGTATTCATCTGTCTTTCATAGTTCCAGTTTGTCTGCATGCACCATGCGCCCCAGAAGATTTCCTTTAGCTTTTTATTTAAAGGATAATTTTTCTGTGTTTCTAAACCTTTTTGAGACATAATCATTTACTCCTTTAATTATCTAGATCTTCTAGATCATCTAATGTGCTGTCAACAGATTGTGGCGCTGCGTTTGCTCCACTGCCTGTATACTTGACTGTATATAGAACAACTGCGATAACAATACCGATCAAGGCTATAGCAGTTAAGCCAAGTCCTGAATATGCTGCTAATAAGAATCCAGCGAAGAAATATACGACTGTATTTCTATTTACCATTGTGGATAACAACATTGCAAATCCGTAGAAGGCAATGATATTTGCACCTAGTGAGATACCCTTTGTCAGCCATGTTGGAACGGAAGAAGCAATGGACTGTACTACATCAGCACCGAAGTAAACGGATAAGAATACTGGAATGATTGTAAATAGGACATAGAGTACAGGACCATATACAATGTCAACTCTCTTTGCTTTTGCGAAGTCTCCTTTATCAACTGCTTCATCACACATGTGTGTAAAACGAATACGGATGACAGAAGAAATTGTTCCTAATAATGTGGATAATAGAGTCATAGGAACTGCTACTGTAAGAGCTGTTTCAATATCCGCACCAGTCATGATGCAGATTGCACATCCTACCAAGGAACCCATGTTCATATCGATACCAGAAGCACCGATAGACATCATACCTAATGTAGCCAATTCCATTTGTGCACCAACTGCTAAGCCGACTGGTAAATTACCAAGTAATAAACCACAGATGGTACATGTCATAAGAGGTCTTTCGAAGTTCAATCTTCCCAGCATACGGGAGTCAAGAATCATCAGAACCGAAATAAGTGTCACTATCAATGTTTGTACAATACGCATAATTATTAATTAACCCCCTTTCGATAGTGAATGGTTGTGATCATAGTTTTAGAGGATCACGTTTTGTTGTTGGTAACTGCTGCATGAACAGATCACAACCTGTTGCCTGGATCTTTCTAAGGTCTTCTTCTTCATCTGGAGCGAGGTAAACAACATCTCCATATTTTTTAGAACCTTCTTTTTTAGCAATTCCACCAAGATTTAATTCTTTGAATTTTGGATGACCAGTGATATATCCTGCTGCATCTTTACAATTTCCGAAAATTATGAATACATTATCGTTCAGTGAGTCAATTTTATCGGCTCGTTCAAGTGCTTTGCTGACAGAGAATATGTTGAGTTTACATCCTGCTGGCTTTGCCATGTTTAACGTCATCTTCTGGAAGTCGTCATTTGCTACCTTATCGTCAATGACAATGATTCTTGTTGCTGATAAGAAGTGTGTCCAGGTAAATGCTACCTGTCCATGTACCAGACGATGATCGATCCGTAATGCTTTAATCATTCTTACACCTCCTTTTCTTTACAGATCTTCTTCAATCCCTTCAATGTTTACTAATGCTGTATTGCAATAGACTGCTTTGAAGTCATTTGAATTTAGTTTTGTTTCGATTTCATCTTGATTTGGATTTGTCAGAATGAAATCAATCAGAACGCCAAGCGTTGTATTTGTGATGAGATGAAACTGATGATTTTTTAATGCATTCACAAATCCGTTATTGACGGAACCGCCATATAAATCTGTAAATACATATAATTCTTGTGTTTCTTCATCATATGCATCCATGATTGTTTGAATCGTTTTTTCCAGATTGAAATCTGGTGTTGTGTAGCAGCAGTATGTTTCTACCCCTTCATCTGTAGCGATGATTTTTAATGCTGATCGAAAACCTTCTGCTAATGTGCCATGTGTTGCGATGACTATCTTTCTCTCTTTCATTTTGTTTCTCCCTCATGTTCGAAAAACGAATATATGTATTTCATTTCTGAATCTGGTATAACGATGCTGTAATGTGATTCAATGTTTTTGAATGATTCATGAATATCTTGAATAAAATCCTGATGATTCTTTATGAATTCATCCGTCGCATTGTCATTTTGAAGTACTGATGTTTTTGTAACCAGTCTTTCAATGAGAATACATACATGGATATAGATTGCAACTAATGTCCTACCTTCAAGATTAACTTTTCTTCTTGTCTGCAATGTATCAATTGCTACGGTTGTTGCATCCAGTAATGGTTTTGGATTCAAAATAGTCAGATAATTTAATACATTCATTAATGTGAAGTTTCTTCTGACATTGACAATCAACTGTTTCAAGTTATCTTCATTGAGATATCCACTCAGCTTTGTGGAAACTAGATCCAGGTTTGTAGTGGTGATAATATCTTGCAGAGGAATGAAAGGAATTCCGTTCACCCCTGGATCTTCAGTTCCACTCACGAATAGCACGTTGTATATTTCCTGTATCTTTTGAACTTCTTGTTTTGCTTCTGTAAAAGAAATGATTTGAAGCGATACAGGAATCTCAATTGGAAGGGAATCATAGAAAAGATTTGACATTCTCTGTGCTGTCTGGATTCCGCTTTCACTTGTGAATAAGATTGCGTCTTTCTTCCTGGATTTCAGAATCTTGTATTCAACCTTGTAATCTTCTTCTGCGTTATCAAAAAATTTTTCGATTGGGATTGCATTTTTGATTTTGTAGCCAATATCCAATGCCATCTTTGTGGTGACATTGTTAATGACTGCTAAGTTTCTATTTTTTGCAAATTCATCATCAGCAATTTTTTCCAGGGATCCCATATCTACCATGATGCAGATATCAGCATGTTGATTAATTCTTGAAAGCTTGTCACGAAGCTTCATCTTGATTTCTTCAATAGTTGTCATGATTGGCATATCAATGGAATCAAATACATAAGAACCAATCATTGTATTTACTGCACTTGCAATGGAAGAAGCTGTTGAATATCCATGACAGATTACAATTCCAAACGTTTTGTTTTTATTGAAATCTGCGTTATAAGAAGAAATAGTTAGATTCATAATAATTTTCAAGATTTCAGGAATCTCTTCTTCAAGATTCATCATGAGCAGCTGTGAAAATTCATCACTCACCATTGTTTCACTGACATAAATGCGTCTCATCTTTTGAATTGTTTTGATCAATGCATTAGCATATTCGTCTTCCCATTTAGAAATCTGAAGGCTGTTTTCTTTGTATACAACAAGTAATTTTGCAATTAAGAATGAGAAACTTCCTGGAATATTAATGAAGTACTTTTGTGCGACACGATTTACAATCAATGAAATTGCGGCTTCTGTTCCACGCAATGTACGATCATTACCAACACTTCTTAATAGCTTTTCAGCCATCTGTTCATAGACTTTGTTATAGGCATCCATTGTTTCCGCAACAGATTTCTTTTCACTTGCTTCTAATACATTTGTGAAATATGTAAGATACTCATTGATTTCTGTACTTACTTGATAAGAATGACAATCAATATATCGAACATCTTCTGTTGTGATTTCAATGTTTTCCAATACTTCTTCTGGCAAGTCATATGTATGAACGATGATTTCATCATCATTTCTGCTCATTGCCTGTGCACAGATTAATTTGATCATTTTAGATAACTGATCAATATTGTTCTCATATTTACGATTGCTTAGAGCTCGTAATACGTTGGAACAGATCTGAATGTTTTTCCCAAGCAGATCAGATTCTCTGGCGAACAATGCAATGACAATTCCCTCTTTTTCTTCTTTTGGCTTTTCATCGAAGTCTTTCATATGAATTGCGACTGGAATATACTTTGCAAGTTCTGCAGGCAAGAAATCATCCGGTCTAGTACAAGCCAGAAAGATAAAGTGGATATTTTTGTTTATACCTTTTTCAAAGAACTGCAATAAATATGAACTAATTTCATCTGTCATTTTTTCAAAATGAGATAGGATCAATACAATCGATTCGTTTTGTTTTTCATTGATATACGACTGTATCTTTTCAACAAGGAATGGATCAGGATTGGAAAGATCACGATGAACGATCTTTGCACCTTTTTGAAGAATTCCCTTTTTCACTTGAGAGTTTTTACATACCAATTCCGCAAGTGTCTGTTTTCCACAACCTTCATTTCCGTAAATGATGAACGAAAGACCATCTGGAGGATAATTGAATACTTCATTGCACTTCTTGATTGTTCTTTTTAATGAACCATCATGTCCAACCATTGAAGTAAAAACATCAGAGATATTTCCGCATCTCTTTAGATACTCAATCATTTCTTCCATATCCAGGAATTCCTGATTACGTATTGAAACATGGAATTTCTTTTCCAGTGCAACGCCATCAAAGAAGTAGACTGGTCTGCTTTTGACCTTGTAAATTTCATCTTCTTCACATAGCTCATTGAGATATTGAGAAGTGATGCTTCTTGAGATATGTAATGCATCCGCAATCGATACGGTTGTAAACATATCAGTATGTACCAGATCAAATTTGTTTGTTTTATCAGTGATATATTCACTGATCATTTCCTTTGTTGTCTTGTTCATATCTTTTACGCTTTCTATTCTACGTTTGAGAATCCTTAAAATTTTTTTGTACCGCATTTCCAACAAAAGCCATAATTTTTCGTTAGAAATTAGACAGATTTGCTAGCTTTCGACACTAATCTTGTTTGAAAACGCTTTATATCGTTTCTTTTGTCAGCACTTTTTACATCTGTCGACAATATTATGTATATACATTTATCGTTTGTATATACATTTTAGGTATTGTGGAACAATGTTTCATTACTATACCTTCTAAAGTGTTAGGCAAATCGATATAATTGATATATGAAAACAGTCCAGAAATACGAAGAAATTGAACAATATATCTTAAATTTGATTGCGGAACAGAACTTAAAACCCGGAAATAAAATTCCAACAGAAATTGAATTATGTAGACAGAGTGGATATTCTAGAATGACAATCAATAAAGCATTGAATCATTTAGCTGATGCAGGACACATTGTTCGAACACGTGGAAAAGGAAGCTTTGTTGCTTCCCCTTCTGTACATAAACAGATTTCACAATTCAGAAGTTTTACAGATGATATGAGAAGCATTGGATTAAAAGCAGGATCAAAGCTTTTATCATATTCTGTCATTCAAGCAAAACAAAACCCGATCATTCAACAAAAGCTGCAATTAGAAGATGATGATCTGGTTCATGATTTTGTTCGATTACGAACAGGAAATGACACACCGATTGCATTAAGCCATACATGGATCAGTGAGAAGCTAATTCCTGTTATTCCACCTGCACAATTGGAGCATTCATTGATAACATACTTAGTAGAACAATATTCCATAAAACCAGAACATGGTGAATTTGAATTTTCTGCTAAAATCCCTACTTCAGAACAAAAAAAGCTTCTGCAGTTAAACAATCAGGAAGCTCTTCTTTTAAGTGCACATACAACATATGGTGATTTTCATGGAGAAATTCTCCCGTATGAATATGTTGAAACATCTTATAACAGTGATTTATATACATATACATTAAGCATCAAGGTGTAATATCCTTGATGTTTTTTTATATTTCACTTCTTTTTTATACATACATCTAGATATCTGTCTGTCATATAGTTAAGTCGTAAGTTAGTCGTATGCTAGTCGTAAGTCGGGAGGTCATATGTCAATTCCAATTACAATCAACAAATTGTTAAATGACAATATCGTAGAATGGCACGGATTGAATTTAAAGAAGGATGTGCCTCGTTCTCCAAATTCCGTTATAACAAAAATCAAAAAACATAAATGAAAAGCAACCCAACAGAGTTGCTTTTATTTCATATTAGATCTTTCCTTCTCTTTTTAATATTTCTCTTCTTTGAGAAAATAATTCATCAAGATACCTACAACATTCAATAGCTCTACTGAAGCGATTCGTATGCTCTTTATGATAATAAAACGGTGGCTGTGTCATACAATTCATAACAATTCTAAGTTTAACGGCATTGACTGCTTTCATTCACTTTCCTCCTGTAAACAAAGCATCTAGTTGTCCTGATCCTAATAGTTATAAATGATGTTTTTTGATCCTTGACACGTCTAGATATAAGTATATTTTACTGTATTTTCAGTTATTTGCAATAGCAAAAAACAGCATAAATAAGCCATTATTTAACATTCATAAAAAGCAAAGAAATAACCCAGACAAGCTATTTCTTTCTATATTTTTCAAATGCTTCTTTTGCATCTAAATGAACATCTTTGATAAACGCAATGCTCCAGATAACATATGCTGCAATTGCCATATAGGATGAAATCAGTATTGAAAGAATCATTCCAGCAAGCATGATGCAAGTCCAGATAAAGAATTGATTTCTTGTATCTTTTGCGATTGCTGCAGAGTCATACATATCTCTTTGTTTTTTCGATAATGTATTGAATCCAGATACAAGCATTGCACCTTTTTCTTTCAAAAGCCTCAATATGATTACCAGAATTCCAAAGATACAGGCAAGAATTCCACATGCCCACGCACCAGTATTCATACAACTATCTCCTCCTTTATTCTATTTAGAACAATATCAATAACAAATATCAATTATTTTACAATTCGCTCTTTATTTATATTACATAAAATAGCATAAATATCACTTAAAATGAAGCAGATGTTAAATACTTTACACATTTTTTACAATTCAATTGTATAGTATTTTACATAGTACAAATACGATATTTGTGAAGGAAGGTATCAATATGACAATGATCTATTGTGTAGAAGATGATAAAAGTATCCGTGAGATTGAAATGTATACTTTACAATCCACAGGATTTGAAACAAAAGGATTTGAAGATGGATATTCTTTCTTTGAAGAACTCAAAGAAGAAAAACCAGACCTCATTTTATTAGATGTCATGCTGCCAGATGAAGATGGAATTTCCATTCTGACAAAGCTGAAGAAAAATCCAGATACAAATGATATTCCTGTCATTATTGCTTCTGCAAAAGGTGAAGAGTATGACAAAATCAAAGGTTTAGATACAGGAGCAGATGATTACCTTGCAAAACCATTTGGCATGATGGAAATGATTTCCCGTATTAAAGCAGTATTAAGAAGAAGCATACATGCTATTTCAAATAACTTAACATCAGGAAACATTGAAATGGATCTCGATTCTCATATCGTAAAAGTCAATGGTGAACTGGTTGACCTCACACTCAAAGAATATGAATTACTCAAGCTGTTCATTTCTCATCCTGGTATTGTATATTCCAGAGAAGCCCTTCTCAATAAAATCTGGGAAGTTGAATATTATGGAGAAACAAGAACTGTAGATGTTCATATCCGTACATTACGCTCAAAATTAAAAGAAGAAGGTAACCGTATTACAACAGTTCGTGGCGTTGGTTACCGTTATGAGGCAATGGTATGAAAAAGAAACTGTTTAAAAACATATTGTTAAGCATGGTCGTAACATTAACAGTATGTATGTCATTAATGATTCTCGTATTAAATAAAAATTTCGTAAAAATTGAAATTAGCCAGCTCGCAAAAGAAGCAACGCTTGCCAGCAGTGGTGTGGAAAATGATGGTGAAAACTATCTTGAAATTATCAACGATCCTGATTATCGAATTACATGGTTAGACAGTGCAGGAAATGTTCTCTATGATACTCAAGTCAATTCCTCAACAATGGAGAATCACTCTTCACGCGAAGAATTCAAAAAAGCAATGAGTGAAGGAGAAGGCTCTTCCATACGTTATAGTTCTACAATGCTTCAGCAGAATATCTATTACGCTGTAAAATTAAATGATAATACAGTATTAAGAGTCGCAGAAACGTATGATTCTGTATTGTTCTTAACACTTCGTCTATTAACACCAATTTTATGGATCTATATTCTCGCAATTGCGATTTCTGGTTTTCTGGCAAATTACCTTTCAAAGCGAATTTCCAAGCCAATCAATGAAATTGATTTGGATCATCCATTATCTAAACAAAGCTATGAAGAAATTCAGCCATTATTAAAACGTGTTGATTCACAAAATCAACAAATTGAAAAACAGATTGCTGATCTTCATCAAAAGAAAAAAGAATTCAATTCCGTCACAGATAACATTTCTGAAGGATTAATTCTCTTAAACAAAGAAACTGAAGTCGTATCCATCAATAACGCTGCACGTCAGCTCTTCCAGACAGAAGATCAAAATGCAATCTTATCTTCAGAAGAAATCAAAGATTTGATTGAAAAAGCAAAGCAGGGAAAAGAGGCAGAAACAATTCTAAGAAAAGATGAAGCAATTATTCGTATCATTGCCAATCCAATCTATTCCCATTCCGTATTTACTGGTATTTCCATTCTTGCATTCGATGTTACAAATACATATGAAGCAGAACGTACAAGAAAAGAATTCACTGCGAATGTATCTCATGAATTAAAAACACCTCTGCAGACAATCATGGGAAGTGCTGAGCTATTACAGAATCACCTCGTAAAACAAGATGATATCCCTTCTTTCTATGAGAAAATCCATCAGGAATCTAGCAGAATGCTTACTTTAATTGATGATATTATTCGCTTATCACAATTAGATGAATCATCACAGGTAGAAGAAAATACATTACGTATCAATGATTCCGCAAAAGAAGCAATCAATTCATTAAAAGAAAGTGCAAAAAAGAAAAACATTCAGATTCATACAAATCTGAATGAAGCATTCATTAAAGCAAATTCTAGATTGATCTATGAAATCATCTACAACCTGATTGATAATGCAATCCGTTATTCAAACAATGATTCTTCCATTGAAGTATCTACATATACTGATATACACCATGCTTATTTAAAAGTGAAAGATCACGGCATTGGTATTCCACTCGAAGATCAAAGCAGAATCTTTGAAAGATTCTACCGTGTAGATAAATCACATTCACGAGCAACTGGCGGTACAGGTTTAGGATTATCCATTGTAAAACACGCAGTGAAATTATCACATGGAACAATTGCATTAGAAAGTGAATTAAATAAAGGAAGTACGTTTACAGTTGCATTTCCAAAAGCCTAGAAATAGGCTTTTTTCATTCATCCCATAAACCGTTGCTGCCATAATATTCATATCTGCTTTTTGCATCTTCATATGCACGATAAATCGCATCCAGATCATCAAAAGATACAGTAAATGCGTTTCCAAGCAGTTCATAGTGTCCATGATGAATCACAACACCACCATCTTTACCAAACGCAAAAACTGCTCTACCCTTCTCTTCAATATTACGAATCAGGCGTCTTAAATGCTGCACATCTTCAACATAATCACTCATTAAAGCAAAGTCACTTAGTAATCCAAGACCATCTATTTCTTCCTCTTCCCATTCATATGGACTCTCAAAATGTTCCAGTAAAACGTGACTTGCAGCATGATTACAAATCATTACACCATCAAACTGCAAAAGTAAATGTCCAATTCCAGCATCCACAATATTCTGCATCATGCTTTCCGACTGACTCGCATAAAGATATAAAACATCTGCATCATTTAACAATGTTTCTAATGCAGTACTGGAATCTTTAAACAGATGAAAGAATGTAATATTCTTTTCTTTGATTCCATAGTTTTTAAAAGGTGCAACGATCTTTTCATAGATCTTTCCTCCCTTTTTAAAATAGTAATCCCATTCTTCTTCATCACTGCTATATTCATCAGAATGCATGAATGGAACAACAACAACTTTAGAATCCTTTGTAAAATATTCATTTAAAGATGGATATGCCCAATTGGCATCAAAGTTTGTATCATTTACTAAAATATTAACCATAGAAGTTATTATAGTCATTTTCTTTTCAAAAGAAAGTCCATATAATTTATTTAATGAGGTATGTCAAATGGTAAAAAGATATCATGTTATTGTTGAAGGAAGAGTACAAGGCGTTGGTTTTCGAAGCTTCTGTATATTACAGGCACAACAAAGAGGGTTAACTGGCAGTGTCAGAAACATGTCAAATGGGATGGTTGAAATCTTTGTTCAGGGTGATGAGGAACAAGTTGATTCCTTTCTCAAAAGAGTCAAAGAAGGAGATCGTTTTATTCTTGTAGAAGATATGTCAATCAAAGAATGTCCTGTTGAAGAAAAGGAGAAAAGATTCTCATATGGGTGGTAGAAATCTTGTGTAAAACAAGATTTTTTGTTTTTTTCAGGGATTGAATCAATTTTTGTGAATAAATATATTGAAAAGGAGAGAAAAACAATATAATTGTATTGTTTTTAGTATGTATAATGTGTATTATATGCATGAAGAAAGGAAAATGAAATTCAAAGAATTAGAAAAGATATTATTAAAAGATGGATGGTTTTTAATAGATATCAAAGGATCCCACTATCAATACAAACACAAAAACAAAAAAGGCAAAATTACAATTCCAATGCATAGAGGTGATCTTGCCTTGAAAACAGCAAATTCCATTTTAAGACAAGCAGGGCTAAAATAAAGTGAGGCAGTTATGAAAAACAAAAAACAAAATGAACTTAGATTTATATATCCAGCGTGTGTATATCCAAATGACGAAGGTGGATATACTGCGATTTTTCCTGATTTAAAAGGATGTGTTACTGAAGGAGATACACTTTCTGAGCTTCTATTTATGTTAAATGATGCAGGATGTGGATGGATACTAGGTGAACTGGAAGATGGAAATCCTCTTCCAGAACCATCTGATTACAAATCTGTTGAAGCAGATGAATATGAAAATGGTGTCGTAACGCTGGTTCCATTAGATGTAGGTACATATGCTGAAAAATACAGTCAAAAAGCAGTCAGAAAGAATTGTACAATTCCTTCCTGGCTCGATACATTTGCTTCCAAAAATCAATTATCTCTTTCTGAAATATTACAAAATGCTTTAATTGGTATCTATAAGCAGACAAATCATTTAGACTGATTCCACACAAAAACCAATCTTCTCAGATTGGTTTGTTTTCTTCTTGTAGTTTATTTTCCTCGATATTCATACATGACAATACCACCAGCTACCGCAACATTTAATGATTCAAATCCATGCATTTCAATACGCAATCTTTCATTTGCTGCTTCTTGCAGCTGCTTAGAAACGCCCTGTCCTTCATTACCAAATATAAAGCCCATACGTGATACTGGTTTGATTTCAGAAATTGTTTTTGACTGTTCTAAAGAAGTCGCAACGATCGTAAAGTGATCATGCTGAAGTTCTTTCACAACATCATTCAAATTACAGCGAATCACTGGAATATGAAATAATGCACCCTGTGTAGAACGAATCGTTTTATCATTGTAAAGATCCACAGTTTCTTCACTCACATAGACACAGTCAAAACTGAACGATACTGCTGTACGAATCAATGTACCCAGGTTTCCAGGATCCTGCACGCCATCTAACAAGATAACTCTTTTCATATCTTTTACTTGCTGATCAAGTTTATGACAAACCGCAATCAAATGTACCTGAGATACATTTTCAGACAGTTTCTTCATAATACTGTCCGTTACCAATACTGTATGTTCAAAATCAAATGGAGAAGATGTATCTGTAATAATCGTTTCAACGATTATTTCTTTTAACGCTTCCTGAATCAGATGCTCTCCTTCGATCAAAAATAATCCTGTCAGATCTCTTTCTTTTTTCTTATGCAAAGCTGTCCATTTTTTTACTTTGCTGTTTTGTAATGATGTAATTGTTTCCATGCGACTATTGTACAACACCCTAAAAAAAGATACTAGCAAAGCTAGTACCCTAAATATCTTTCTTACCGTTCTTAACGAAATCTAACAGTGCAGCAGCACCTTCGTCAATACCGTGGTTTCCCTTATTAGGAAGACCAAGACATGTATATACTTCACCAACAGGAATATTCTGATCAAATAAAGCATCAAACATCTTATCAATCAATACCTGGCATTCTTCCTGTCTTTGCATTGGTCCAAATGGGTTCGCAAAGAATGTTGTAGAAAGACCAGATTCCTGTGTTGTTCCTAATGCAAATCTCTTACCTTCCACAAATACTGGTTCAGCTTCCTCTCTTGTCTTGAAGAAATGCATTCCACGCTTATCTGTGTAGTTATTTGCATACAGGAAGATATCTACTGGATGTTCTGTTGTAACTACAGAATGAGGTGCAGCTGGGATAACAACACGTGCATTGCTCTTTTCAGGGTTGAAGAAGATAGAACGATCCATATCCTTATATGCTGTACCCTTATCCAGATCATCCAGTCTTACAAAGGCACCAATTTCAGTACCCTGACCACGGATCTTGCCATTAGCATCAAGATGCAAAGTACCCATATCATCAAATATAGTTTCCTGATGATCGATCATATCAGATGCCAAAGTAGACAATGCTTCCAGTGTTTCTGACTTACCAGCACCAGAGTCACCCATAAACATTAAGCCCTTCTTTGTACCATCCTTCAGATAGATATTGACCATAGCACCATGGATTGGCAGCCATCCCTTCTTCATCATTGCTAAGTTATGCAATGTAAGAACAGATTTCTTTGTATAGCCGAAGTAGTCAATTTCAGGAGCAGCAGAGTTCTTGCCAATCCAGATATCATTGACTTCATCATGATAGAATGTTGTATCTTTCTTTCCATCAGGATTACCAAATAACATAATTGCATCTGGTTTTCTATTCTTTGTATCTTTCTTGCTTGCAAGTTCAAACAGGTTAGCCATAGATACACAGGAAGAAATGTAATTTCTATGGAAATAACAATAAATCAGCATTGTTCCAACCATTGCTGGATAACAGATCCACTCTTCATCACCAGGAATAAATTCATCCATTGGATTTACAGTAGCATCTGTAAACTTGTTTGTTCTCTTGTTGAACTTTGGATGCAGGATCAATGGTGTTCTTAAACTGATCTTTGCAACATATGGAATATGAGATAGCTTTTCATATCCTGCAGGTAATTCTGGTTCATAGTAGCTCAATAACATTGCCGCATTTGTACCAGCCTGTAACTGACGGTAAACTCTATTTTCACCCTGGATTCTTTCCTGTAAGCTTCTATAAAGTTCTCTGATACGTTCATTAACCTTTGCATCTGCTGCTAAGAATGACTGATCAGAAAAGCCAGATTCATTTGTTGTATAAAGAACGGAATATCTCTGTAAACTTCTCCAGTAGGAATATCCCTGTTCAATAATGTCTTCAAAAATTGTTGGGAAATTTATGTATTCATCATGAATTTCAGATGGAGCTTCAACAAGTAAAGCTGTTAAAACGAATTTGATTTCTTTTTTGATACGTTCATGATTCTTCAAACCATCTTTTTCAAGATATTTGTAAAGATCATAATGATTTTTTTCCAGATAAACTAAAAACCCATCTAGAAATGCATCAAACACATCCGTATGAATAATACCATGTTTACTTGTAACGTACTGCTTTGAATAGTTTAGGATGACAGTGTCATCATGAAAATAAAATGATTCTTTCATAATCCCTCCATTTTGCGTCCGTGATAATCTTATCAGTTATGGAAAACTAATCAAGTGAAAAAATGCATTTAAAAACGCTTTCATAGAAAAAGTTTAAAAAAACAGGATTGAAAACCTTTCATTCCTGTTTGTTTTTAAATCAAATACAATTGTTTCTCATGCGTAATACTTCAAAAGCAAGCACTGCAGTTGCACTAGAAGCATTTAATGCCATATGGAAATCATTAGCATATGGAATATAAATATTCTGATTCATCTGTTCCAGTACACCTTTTGATAGACCTCGCATTTCTCCACCAATCGCAATGAGTGAAGGACCTGTATAATCTGCATCAAAACAGGAAATTGCATCTTTTCTCATTGCCGCAAAGCATTTCACACCATGTTTCTTCACATCTTTGATTAATGAAGGAATATCATCACTCACAACAATATTCAGATATTCACTCGCACCTGCAGAAGATTTCATGATCGTACTTTCAACATTTGACCAGTCACGATTTCTTATGATCAAACCAGAACATCCTGCACTATACAATGTACGAATGACATAGCCAAGGTTAAATGGGTCTTCTACCCCTTCCAATACACAAAGAAAAGGATTTTCATTCAAGCATGCAGAAATATCCTGATATTGACGATTTCCACACTCTGCAATCAAACCACCATGTGTTTTTCCACTTGCTAATGCATCAATTTCTTCACGTGTTCTATGAACAACGGGAATATTCTTTTCTTCACAGCGATGCAGGATCCAAGAAGTATCTTTATCATGTTTCTTTTCATCCACAATAACTCTTTCAACACTTCTCTTATTTCCAAGTACTGCTGCCTTTACACTCACATTTCCTTCAATGATCATCTCGATCTCCTGAGAATATCTTTTTCATGAACTTCAAATGGAATATCAATCTGTACACGTGTCATCGGCTGATTGGCTGTTTCAATCACTTCATTTTTTGCATTTCGAATGGAATCTACATGAAACTGACGAACAGTATTGTATGGAGATAAGATTTCTAATGTTTCACCTGTATTGAATTTATTTCTTGTTTCAATCGTTACATGTGTTCCATCCATTCCAACAACAGTACCTAAGAAGTCATGATTCACATCTGCATTGCTTGTTTCATGATAAATCAAAGAATCAGCATTGGCATTGCCAGCATAGAATCCTGAACATACTTCTCTATTTTCACCATAGAGAATCTGTTTTTTATGATAGTCGAGTCTTTCCTGTGATAATGGACCTTGATTCTCATAAATTTCATCAATCAAATGACGATATCCAGATACAATTGTCGCAACATAGTATTCCGTTTTCATTCTTCCCTCAATCTTTAAAGAAGAAACACCTGCATTCATCAGGTCATACATATAATCCGCTGTAAAAAGATCCTTAGAACCCATTGTAAATAATGCATCATTACTGATTTCATTTTTTCCATCATACAGATGATATGCCCAACGACAAGACTGCGCGCATCCTCCACGGTTAGCATCACGCAATGTCATACGATTACTCAATGTACATCTGCCAGAATAATTTACACACATACCGCCATGAATAAATGCTTCTGTTTCTACAGGACACTTTTCCGTAATATCATAGATGTCTTCCATATTGCATTCTCTCGCAAGAACTGCGCGATCAATTCCAAATACATCATGCATAAAGATTGCCGTTTCAACGTTTGTAATAGACATCTGTGTAGAGCAGTGAACTTCAAGCTTAGGCGCAACCTTTCTAGCAAGCTTCATAATGGAAGGAGAAGCAACAATAATCGCAGTCACACCAAACTCTTCCAGTTTCTTCAAATATTCTTCTAATCCTTCGAAATCTTCATTGTGAGGAATAATATTACATGTAACATGGATTCTAGCACCATGCTCTTTTGCGAATACACATGCTTCCTGAATATCTTCTAATGTAAAGTTTGATGCACGAGAACGCAGTGAAAAAAACTGTCCACCCAAATATACAGCATCAGCTCCATATAAAATTGCGGTTTTCGCACGCTTCAAATCACCAGCAGGAGCTAATAATTCTGGCTTATGAAATCGATTACTTAACTGTCTTCTGTCCATAATATCCATCCGATAATTCTTTGTCCTGATACTTGTCTCTATATGCCTGTATTTCACAAGATGCATCTTTCTCATCCAATAACATGCGATAGATCCTGATTGCATCAATCACTGCTTCTTCACTCATAAATGGTGTATCAATTTCAAAATATGTCACCTGTACATCCATAAATGCATGCATTTCATCAAAAGATTCTTGAATGTAATCCGTATAGATCATCATTGCAACTGCATTTTCATATGCTGGCATATATGCTTCTCTTTGCTTTTCCTTAAGAGAAAGTGTTTTGGAATGCACATCAAAATCTTTCTGATTCACTTGTTTATATGCACTTAAAAGCTTTCTCTTAGATACAGACATCAATGTAGAACCATGAATGATCACGGTTGTATCTGGCGTATATTTTGCGATATCCATCACTTCATCTTTTGTCAGCAAACATGGAATAACAACAGATCGAAGCCCCCGTTCCTTCCAGAACAAAGCATCTTCATTACATGTCATCAATGTTTCTGGACGATATGTCAAATAAGATTCAAGATGTTTTTCTTTTGCATACTTTAATAAGCCAGGATCCGCAAACATCAAGCCATCAACACCTAAATGAAGAATTTCTTCCATTTCCTTCTGTGCGGCATAAATATCTTTTTCACTATACAAGCGATTCATTAATACTGTAACAGTCATATGATGCATATGACATTCTTCAACGATCTCCTTGATTTCTTCGCCTGTAAATTCATGCAGCGCAGAAAATGTATTGTCTGCACTTGCTAATACAACTTCATTGACTCCAAGATCAATGTAATCTTTTAAAAGATTTCTGTTCTCTAATGTAACTGTTAATATTTTCATCTTGAATATTCTATCATGAAATGTTACTCTTTTTGCGATAGATGGCGTTAAGTGCTATAAGAGTGGGGCTCTTATGGACGAAAAGCATATGCTTGCGGTCATGTATCGTTACCCATTGCGAGAAAGAAACATCTTCACATTTTCTCAAAATGGAGTGAGAAAGGAAGGTGTTTTTATGTTTTCAAAAGAGTATTGGCTCTCTTCAGCAAAAAAATTAAAAAGCGTGAAGTACCTGGCAATCATTGCATGTATGATTGCACTAAAGATTGCAGTTGGTTCTATTCGTATTCCAGTCAGTGAAAATCTAAGAATTACAGTGACATACATTGTCGTTGCATTAGAAAGTACAATTGTTGGACCTGCTGCCGGAATGGTATCTGCATTTGTGACGGACAATCTCAGCTTTATCCTGTATCCAGATGGAGCATATTTTCCAGGCTATACATTAACTGCAATGCTAGGTTCTCTGATCTATTCTTTGTGCCTATATCAAAAGAAGATCACAATTACTAGAATTGCAATCGCAAAGACAATCAATAACTATCTTGTTAATGTAGCGATTGGTTCCTTATGGTCAAGCATGCTTTATGGAAATGCATATATTGTTTACGCAACAAAGAGTTTAATAAAAAATACAATTCTACTGCCAATTGAAATTGTATTGCTTATTGTAGTATTAAACCTTTTACTCCCAGTTCTACAAAAAAAGAAGCTCGTCAATTCCCAAGAGCTTCCTATCAAACTATATTAATACCTATATGACTTTATACGGATCATAACAGGTATTATGCTCCGCCCCACATAAAGTCTTCTGCAGCTCTTAAAAAGAGCTGTTTTTTTTACAAAAAGGATCTTTTTCAAGACCCTAAAGTTTAATTGCCTGAATTGCAACACATCCAGGTCCACCCTGTGTAATAAATGATGGAGACAATGGATAGATATGAATTGTTGCATCCGGGAATTCTTCAGCAATTTTTTCCTTCATTTTTAATGCTAACAGTTCATTGGCTGCATGAGAGATATAGAATGTATAAGAATTATCAATTCCTTCTCTCTTCATTTCTTCTGTGATATCATGACCAACTTTACGCGTTGTTCTACAAACCGCAAATTTATCTAAGCCTCTGCCTTCTTCACCCTTTTTCATAACTGCCATCAGTTTTAATAAACCGCCTAATACACCAGCCATACCATTGAGTCTGCCTCCACGTACAAGGAATTCAAAATCAATTGGAATCAAGAATGAAATTTCATGACGCTTCATATTCTCAATCTGTTGTGTAATTTCAGCTGCACTCTTCCCCATCGCACTCATTTCCAATGCAAGATCAACAAGTGCACGATGTGGTCCACACAGTGTCATACTGTCAATCACAGTTACTCTTTCAGGATCATCACATGCATTTTTTGCAAGCAACGCTGTCTGGTATGTTCCTGATAAACCAGATGCCATTGTAATATCAATGACTTCACCCTTCTTTAAAAGTTCATTATAAATATCAATTTTTTCACCAAGAGATGGCTGAGAAGTTCTAGGAACCTTATTTTCTTCAATCATTTTTAATAACTGATGGTCTGTGATGTCTTCAAAGTCTTTATAAGACTGATCATCAACTGTAATATTTAAAGGCACAATGGATAATCCGATTTCTTGTCCTTCGGAAATGGAATATAATGTAGATGTATCTGAAACAATGCTTATCATAATCGCTCCTCTTATCATCATAAGAGTAATCTATCTAATATGATATGTCAATACATCTAGTATTAATTTCTAGATTGTAAAATAATTATTTTTATGTTACCTTATTTTCATGAATAGATTTCAATTTCCAAGATGGAATGAACTGCCATCGTTAGACTTATATATGGATCAGGTTATCACGTACTTGCAAAGCAATTTAGAAAGTACATATTTTTCTGATGAAAAATTCATTACAAAAGCAATGATCAACAATTATGTAAAAACATCCATTGTTGCTCCACCAATCAAGAAACATTACACAAAACAACATATTGCCTATTTCATGGTTGTAACAATATTAAAACGCTGCTATTCCATGTCTCAGATTTCTCAATTGATTGAAATCCATACACATATGAAATATTCATCTGTAGAACAGGCATATGATTTATTCATTTCTTTATTTGAAGATTCACTCAATGATCTATTCTCCCTGAATGAAACAGAGCATGCATTCATTTCCACCAATCAAGAACAGAAACTCATGGAACATGTCATTCAATGTATTGTATATAAAATACATACAGAATATGTCTTATCCCAAAAATAAAGATTCGTATTACGGCTGGTATACGAATCTTTGTTTTTTTATTTAGTCTTTAAAGATTTTTGTTTTATCTAATACATTCGTTAAGATCACACCAAGAATCACCGCAATGACTTCACCAAGTGCAACCCATGCGCCATTGATTACTGTTCCAAGAAGGAAGTTTTCCGGCATAAACAAGCAGCCAAGTTCTGCTCCTACAAAGAAGAAGTTCCAGATCACTGGCATTAAGATTGCGAATAGTGGATATTTTCCAACTTTCTTATCTCTTAGCTTCCAAGTACAGTATGCCGCAAAGAATGTTGCTGCAGTACCAACAACGGCATCGATATAGCCTGTAGGATTTACTCCACTCATTGCTCCAATCAAGTTACTCAAGAAGCATCCAAGAGTTACACCATAAATACTTGGCTGATAGATGAGTGGAAGCATTGTTAATGCTTCAGATACTCGAATCTGTAAGTTACCGTAAGAAATAGGTGCTAACGCAAGTGTCAGGACAGTATATACTGCCGCAATCATCGCAATTTTTGCGAATGTTTTTGTGTTCATTGATTTCATCTCCTTATTTTAGTTAACGAGAGGTAGCCGCTACTCTCGGTCAAAAAGACATGTACTATTGTACAAAGGAATGAAAGAAATGCAAGAAAAAAAGTGCATCCGCACTTTCAGTCAATCACTTCTTTTGCAATCATGGCAACCTGTTCAAACAAACCAGCAACCTCATTACTCTTTTCTTCACCCAACTCATCACAGATCGCATCGATGATCTTTAAGATATGTTTATGCTGTTTACGATAGATTTCCATCATTTCATCATTCAATACAAGAAAGATCTGTCTACGATCTTCTTCATTTCTAACACGATGAATCAGATTCTTCTTTTCCATATTCATAATCGTACGATTCATCTGTGATTTCTGCATTCCAAGCCATTCACATAACTGTGAAGCAATCACACGTTCACTTGCATGCTGATACAGATATCTACATACCATCGCTTCATTGAATGGCAAAGAAGATGTCATTTTATCGTTATTAATAGCGGTTGTCATATTCAACCAGGATGTTAATACTTTTTCATTGATTTCATTTTTCATAATCGTTCTCTATGAAAAGATTCTAATAGATTTTGTTCATATATTCAACTATTTTGTTTTCATAAAAAAAGACTGGTTTTCCCAATCTTTTCACTTCAGATTCTTAGGTATTATGTAATGATCAAACAGGTAATGACCAACACCACCACTTTCACAATCATATTCTGTGATGTCATCTGCACACTTCTTTGTACCATCTGAACCATTCTTCAAGCAAACGCCCCATCCAGCATCAAGTAACATTGTATTGTCATTTTCATTGTCACCAAATGCAATGACATCTGCTAAATCAATCTTTTCCCAGGAAACATATTTCTTCAATCCTGAACCTTTATCAATGCCTTTATGCATCACTTCTACAGTACCAGGGAATGTACTGATGATCTGATAATTGTCAGAAAACTTCTTCAAGAAATATTTCCTCAGTTCAGCTTCATTTTCAGCTTCGCCACGGAACAGGAACTTGAATGTTGGTCTTTCACAGACACGTTCAATATCTCCTGTACAATCAACAAAGTCAAAACCATGTCTTCTAGAAGATTCCAGTAACTCTCCAGAAATATTCATTGCATTATGATTCTCATTTCCTTCACAGTTCACCGCAACTTTGTATTTATCAACCAACGGTTTCATGTAGTAAAGAATATTCTTCATTTCCTCTGTTGTCAGGTAGTCTGTCTGCCAGTAATTATCATTTCTATGATCCAGAACCATTCCACCATTCATACCCACAACAAAGTCAAATTCAAAAGATAAGCCCCATTTCTTACCCATTTCTCTTAAAGCCTGATTGATTTCTCTTCCTGTTCCTAAACCGATTCTAACATCATTGCGGTGCAGGATTTCAAATGCTTCCTTTGTGATTTCCGGTAATTCTCCGCCCTTTGCGGTCAACGTCATATCAATATCCGCAATGACAACTTTCATTTCTTCTAACATAAATTCTACCTCTTAAAAAAAACTACTTATATTTTACTAAATATATTCCGAAATAAAATTTCATTTTACAAGAAATTTTATTGCTTCTTCTAATCCATCTGCATCAATATCACTTGTAATATAGTCAGCTCGCTGTTTTAAAGAATCCACAGCATTTCCCATTGCTACGTTTTTTCCACATGCTTCAAACATTGAGATATCATTTTCACCATCTCCAACACTGCAGCTGTCTTCCTTTGAAATACCATAATAATTGAGTACATCTGTAATGCCATGTTTCTTCCCACATTCCTTATGAAAACAATCTACCGCATATGCATTCCAGCGAACTTCTTTCACATTTTCAAAAGAAATCTGATCATAGATTTCCTGTTCGACCCAGGGAATAAACATATAGATATTATTTTCAAGAATTCTTTCAAGTGGTGCAATTGGGTCTTGTTTAGAATGAATCTTTTCCAGACTTTTTTCAACAAGAGAAGAATGCATATTCATATACATATACTTTGCTTCTAGAAATTGTACAGGAAATGATTCTTTCTTTAAGAAATCATACAATGCATGAATATCCTGCTTTTCAATTGGATAAGAACTAATCAGACAAGATTCTGTATAGTTATATGCTCCATTCATTGTGATCCATCCATCTACTTCTAAATGCTCTAAAGGCAGTTTTTCTAATTCTAAAGCATGTCTTCCTGTACAGCCAAATACTTTGATTCCTTGTTTTCTAACTGTATTGATTGCTTTTAATGCAGAAGAAGGAATTGAATTTGTTGTGTGAGATAAAACAGTACCATCAATGTCTAAAAATAATATTTTCATGCTTCCATTATACGAAAAAAAGCACTTCAATTTGAAGTGCCTCAATTCTTTAGATATTTAATAAATCAGAATATACAGCTAATGCACCATCAGTTTCATGTGCAAGTACCTTCTTAGCAAGTACCTTACCAAGCTGTACACCTTCCTGATCAAAGCTGTTCACATTCCATGCAAATCCCTGGAACATTACCTTGTTTTCAAAGTGAGCAAGCAATGCACCTAAGCTAGCAGGTGTTAATTTATCACCAATGATGATAGATGATGGTCTTCCACCGTCAAACTTCTTGTTTGAATTTGCATCATCTTTACCACAGGCAAATGCTACGATCTGTGCAGCAACATTTGCACATAGCTTCTGCTGAGAAGTAGAACCTTCAATCACTACATCTGTACCAATCTGAGAATTTCTATATCCAATAAACTGTAGAGGGATAATTGTCTTACCCTGGTGGAGTAACTGATAGAAAGAGTGCTGACCATTTGTACCAGGTTCACCAAAGATTACTGGTCCTGTAGGATAGTTTACAGGTTCAGCAAAACGGTTCACAGACTTGCCATTAGATTCCATATCCAATTGCTGTAAGTGTGCAGGGAAACGAGATAATGCCTGAGAATATGGAAGTACAGCAGTATTTTCATATCCAAGAACATTTCTTTCATATACACCAATCAATGCATCAAGCATTGCTGCATTCTTCATAACATCCTTTTCACATGCAAGCTTATCTTCTGCAGCTGCACCATCCAGGAAATCAGCAAATACCTTTGGACCAAATGCAAGAGACAATACTGCACATCCAACAGCAGAAGAGGAAGAATAACGACCACCAATGTAGTTATCCATATAGAAAGCATCTAAATAGCCTTCATTCTTAGCAAGTGGAGAAGTTTCAGATGTAACTGCAACCATATGGTTTGCTGGATCAAGACCAGCATTCTTTAATGCATCCTTAACAAAAGCTTCATTTGTTAATGTTTCAAGTGTTGTACCAGACTTAGAAACAAGAACGAATAAGGAATGTGCAACATCAATGCTGTTGAGAACAGCTGCAGCATCATCTGGATCTACGTTAGAGATGAACTTAGCTTCCATCTTTAATGTGTTGTTCTTTCTAGCCCAGTTTTCAAGTGCAATGTAAATCGCACGAGGACCTAGATCAGATCCACCGATACCAATCTGTACAACTGTTGTGAACTTTTCACCAGCTGCATTTGTAATTGTTCCGTTATGAACCTTTTCAGCAAATTCAGCAATTCTTGTCTGCTGCTTTACATAGAATTCTCTCTTGTTAACGCCATCAGCAATGACATCTTCGCCTAACTGACCTCTACATAGCTGATGTAATACAAGTCTCTTTTCACCTGTATTTACCATCTCACCATTGTAGAGAGCTTCAAACTTTTCACTCAGCTGTGCTTCTTCAGCAAGTTTCTTGATTGCTTCTAAAACTTTAGCATCAACTGCTTTTGCGGCATAATTATAAGTAAGTCCTTCAGCCATTGCACAAGAATAAGTCTTTACTCTTTCTGCACCTTCATTTCCACTCATGACTGTTTTCAAATCTACTTTTTCGCAAGCTTCTAATTCTTTAAAAGAATTTAGCTCATCAAGATTTTTCCATTCTACCATCTTGAAAATTTCCTCCTAAATACGTATACAATTTTATTGCAACCCCTAAAAAAAAGAAAGATGATTTCTCACCTTTCTTTATTTTCGAATAAAGAATGCACTTCTAGAACTGACAACATTTTCATGAATGCTGTTGCCATTATAGGAATAAATTACTTCTCCATTCAGATCAACATCAACTTTCTGATCCTGATCACCTGGATTCAATACAACTAGAATCTTCTCATCTTCACTTTCTCTTTCATAGATCAATGGATATCCATTTTGTACAAGCTTGAAAGATGCACAATTTCCTAAAGCAGAATGTTCTTTTCGAATTTCAATGAGATCCTGTACTTCATGAAGCAAAGAATTTTCATCAGCTTCTTCACTTGCAACGTTAATTGTTTTCATACCTTCTTCATCCTGCATGATATACAAATCTTCTTTTCTAGCACTAGAGAAGCCAGCATTTGTACTTGTATCCCACTGCATTGGACTTCTAGAGCCTGTACGGTAATATCCACCTTCAATGGAATGTGGTACATCTACATAACGCATGCCAATTTCATCTCCATAATAGATAAATGGAGCTCCTGGCATAGATAATAAGAATGCAAAAGCAATCTTGCTTTCTTCTTTGTCTAATGTTCTAGCCATACGATCCATATCATGGTTTCCACTAGGGATACAGATCAAACCACCATTCTTTACAGCCTTTTCATAATTCTGCTGGTAAATATCCCAGAATGCATCTAGATTTCCTTGTGCTAGATGAGAAAAGAATGGATGTTCTGTTCTAAATAAATCTGGATAATGTGATGGACCAAAATGTAAAAGGAAGTCCATGTCAAATCCTGCTTCTAATGCTTTATCTGGTTCACCCCATTCAGAAACCATTACTGCTTCTGGAAATTCCTTCTTCAAGAATCCAGACACATCTTTCCATAATGCAATGGTTCCAGCTTTATCTGGATCATTTTTTACAAGGCTGCCAGCCATATCCACTCTAAATCCATCGCATCCAAGTCCACACCAGAAACGCATGATGTTTTTGATTTCATCACGTGTTGCAAGTGGACCTGCATCATTCATATCCTGCTGCCAGTCTTGTCCTTCATCTTTCTCGTAAAATCCATAATTCAATGCAGGCTGTGCTGTAAAGAAATTCAATGCAGCTGCACCATCACGATCATATCCTCCACGATACCATCCTGTAATGCTTCCAACACCGACAGGTGCATTCCATACAGTATCAGACCAGATATAACGATCTGTATATGCATTCTTTTCCGCCTTGCATGATTGTTTGAACCAGTCACTTTCAATCGATGTATGTCCTGGAACAAGATCTAGAATCACATGCATATTTCTTTGATGTGCTTCTTTGAATAACTGCTTCAAATCTTCATTTGTACCATATCTAGGTGCAACTTTGTAATAATCTCTAACATCATACCCTGCATCTACAAATGGAGAATCAAAGCAAGGATTCATCCAGATTGCATTGCATCCAAGTTCTTCAATGTAATCTAATTTAGAAATAATCCCCTGGATATCTCCAATCCCATCTCCATTAGAATCACAAAAAGACTGTGGGTAAATTTCATAAAATACCGCATGATTTAACCATTGATTTGTCATATGATATGTATCTCAAAAAAGCTGAGAATCCTCCTTAAATTACTTAAAAGTTTATACCGTATACAAAAAAATAGAAAGATGGTTTTTCATCTTTCTATGTGTTTTTTGTCATGTATATATGAAAAAACTTTTCAATATGTGAGATCTTCTCCATTGGATGCAATCACTTTCTTCATCCATGCAAAAGAGTCTTTCTTCACTCTCTTCAATGTTCCATTTCCTTCATCATCCATATCCACATATACAAAACCATATCTCTTCTTCATTTCACCAGTACCCAATGAAACAAGATCCAACGGTCCCCACATTGTATAGCCAAAACATGGAACATGATCAATATTGATGGCATCTTTCATTGCCTGAAAATGCTTGGATAAATATTCGATACGATAAGAATCATGTACCGTTCCATCTTCAAACCGGTCGATTTCACCCAATCCATTTTCAATCACAAACAATGGCTTTTGATAACGGTCATACAATTCATTCAAACAATAACGCAATCCAAGCGGATCAATTGGCCATCCCCAAGGTGTAGATGGTAAATACGGATTTCCTTCCCCACCCATAATTCCCATTGGGTCCATTGTCGTAAAGTGATCTGCGGTAATCGTACTAGAACGATAGTATGAGAATGACACAAAGTCTAATGGATATTCTTTGATCAGTTCTAGATCTTCATCTTCCATATGCAAATGTACATTTTTCTCATCAAAGATCTTCTGTGCGTAGTTTGGATATTTTCCTCTTGCCATAACATCAATGAAGAAATAATTCATTCTACGATGCTCATAGCACGCAAATACATCTTCAGCTTTGCATGTTGCAGGATACATCTCACTCATCGCAAACATTGCCCCAAACATTGCATCCGGCATCATTTCATGACCAATCTGAATAGCTTTACTGCTTGCAACAAACATATGATGCTGACACTGATAGAATGTCTGTGGTGTTTCTTTATGAATACCAAGCTTTGCATATCCATGAATTGCATTCAATTCATTAAATGTCAGCCAGTATCTGCACTTGCCACGATATCTTTCAAATAATGTTGTCGCATATTTCACATACGCATCAATTAAAACACGACTGTTCCATCCATCATAGTTTCTCGCAAGATAATCTGGCATTTCATCATGACAGATCGTAATTAATGGCTCAATATTATATTTTCTACATTCATCTATTACCGCATCATAGAATTGCAAACCTTCTTCATTTGGTTTTTCTTCCACTCCTGTTGGATAGATTCTAGACCAGCAAATTGAAAAACGGAAAATATCGAAGCCCATTTCCGCCATCAAAGCAATATCTTCCTGGTAATGATGATAGAAATCCACTGCCTTATGTGATGGATAATAAACATCATCATAGAGCTTTGCTTCTGCACCATCTGGAAAAGATTCCAGTGAATTCACAGTTCCTCTCGAACCATCTTTTAATCGTAATGTAATCTGGCGTTTCTGTTTTACAGATCCACTCGTCACAAAATCCTGAGAGTTAATACCTCTTCCACCTTCATTGAATCCACCTTCATACTGAAAGTCAGCTGTTGCACCGCCCCATAAAAAATCTTTTGGAAAACTCGAGCCCATATTATCTCCTCTCCATGAGATCCTGGATCCAGTCCTCTAAACAATATTTAATTGTGTGTCTAACGGATTCATATTCTTCTTTACTGATAATGTGATGGAGATACATTGAGTGATAGAATTTTTTAACACTGCTTGAAACAGAACGTATCATATGTGGAGAAGACCACCAGCATTTCTGAGGCACAAAATAATCAAAGCATTCATTTAAATAATCCACACCTTCTTCTACACTCAATGGTTCACGAAATGTTAAAAAATCATCAATATAAAACTTTACATAACGTACATGATTATTAATTGTTTTTTCTGATAGGTCTGAAATATCCTGCTTGAATAAAGCAATGAGTTTTTCATTTCTCCCCCATATCTCTTCACATTTCTTCATGTATTCATCGTATTCCATATAAACTCCCTTCAAAAGTATGCGCTTACCTATAGTTTACCGTATTTCAATCTAAAAAAAAGAGAAGACAATGTTTTTCTTCTCTAAATATCACGATTATTGACTGATGATATGCTTCATTGCCAGTACTGGATTATATAGCAGCATTCTAGGTCCGGAAAACTTCATCACATCACGAATCTTTTCTTTCATTTCAGGTGCATAGCAATGTGTCTTACATTTGGAACAGAACGTTTTTGTTTCCATATGTGGACAATGCTCAATACGTTTACATGCATATGCATACAGTTTCTCACACTCCTCACACAGCTCACCCTTTTTTGTATGATGCTTTTTACGACAGTACAGCGCAATCATAAACTGTACTGTCTGTTTTTCTTTTTCTCTTTTTTCTGTAATATCCATGATCAACTCATTCTTCCATTCTCATTAGAATACACACGATCTGCAATACACATTGTTGACTTTCTATGACTGACAAGCAATACCGCTTTCTCATCACATGATTCCTTCAATGCTTTTAATATAACTGCTTCATTCAAACTATCCAGATTACTTGTAGGCTCATCCAGCAGGATCAATGGTGCATCATGCAGAAATGCTCTTGCAATACCAATTCTTTGGCGTTCTCCACCAGACAGCGTTTCTCCGAGTTCTCCAATATTCGTATCATACCCATCCTTAAGAGAAGTAATAAAATCATGAATAGATGCTTTCTTGCATGCTGCAGCAACCTCTTCATCCGTTGCAGATGGACGCGCAATCAATAGATTATTCTTAATACTGTCATGAAACAGCACCGTATCCTGCGTTACAAAGCTTTCATTGTTTCTAAGAGAACATGTATTGATTTTCTGGATATTTTCATCCGAAATTGTAATACTTCCATTTTTCACATCCCAGAATCTCATCAGCAGCTTTAACAGTGTAGATTTTCCACTTCCACTTTTTCCAACGATTCCAATAATACCTTTCTCTGGAATATCCATAGAGAAATCATTCAAGATTTCTTCTTGATCATACGCAAAGCAAACATTTTTACATTCTGCACCTGCATATTGAATATTCTTTCCATCACTCACTTCTTTGACAACTGGTACTTCATCTAGAATATCTAATACACGATTTCCAGCCGCAAGTGTATTCTGAATGCCTGTTCCAAGACTTGCCAAAGCAATGACCGGTCCAAAACTGCTCATCAACGCAATCACAGAAATCACTGCACCTCTAGCATCAATCAATCCCTTTTCAAAAAGAAATGCAGAAGCAAACAGCATCAAAATATCAAATACTAAAATCATTCCACTTGTAACAGCAGCACTCGTTCCAGCAGCACCCTTCAGCTTCTTTTCTTTTTCTAGAAGAGAAGAAGAGTAGGTTTGTATTTCCTGCAGTCTTTCTTTTCCAGATCCGTATTGAATACTTTCTTTCACACCTCGCAGGCTATCTAGAACAAATGCGTCAAGATTTCCAAATTCTTCACGGAATGCTTTACCATATTTCTGACTCATTTTAGATGCAGTCAAAGGTACAACAATACCAATCACAATATAGGAAACAAATGCTATCAATCCAAGAACGATATGAAAGCTTCCAATATAGACAATCATGATCAAAGACACAATCAAAGCAATAAAGACTGGGCTGATCGTATGTGCATAGAATACTTCTAGCAGTTCAATATCTGCCGTCAATATTGCAATCAGATTTCCTTTATCGTGCCCTTCCAGTTTTGCTGGTGCAAGTTTTCTTAATGCACCAAATACTTCATCACGAATTAGCGCAAGCAATTTAAAGGCAAGATAATGATTACGATTCTGTTCCAGCAAGTGAAAAACACCTCGTAATAATGCAATCAAAGGAAGAATGATCAAAGCCATCTGCCAAGAACCACCAGTGATTACTATTGCGCCAGTAACAGTTACAAATATTGCACATAAATGCCCTAAAACACCCATTGTCACTGCCAAGACCATTGTTCCTCTGAGGGGTTTTACAAGTTTCAGCAATCGACACATCACTGTCATACTATTACGCTGCATTGTAGTTTTCCTCCTTGTATAGATTTTCTAATGACTGCTGTTCATTCCATAATGTCAGATATGTTCCATTCTCTTTTACCAGAGAAGCATGAGTTCCAGACTGTACAATGTTTCCATGATCCATGACATAAATGTTATCTGCCCGTACAACATTTGCCATACGATGAGATATCAGGATGATTGTCTTCTGCTTATCTTCTGTCATAGAAATAATAAGCTGCATTAAATCATTTTCACTTTCAACATCAATATTCGATGTTGCTTCATCAAAGATGTAAATTTTAGAATCATGAAGAATTGCACGTGCCAAGGCAAGACGCTGTCTTTGTCCATCCGAAAGATTTCCACCACCTTCAAGAAGTTGCATCTCTAATCCTTCTTCACTGTTTCTGACAAACTGTTCCAGTTTTACTTTTCTTAGTACCTTCCACAATTCCTCTTCCGTTGCGTTCTTTTTTGCTAACAATAGATTTTCTTTGATTGTTCCTTTAAATAAATAACTATTATGACTGACGAGTGTAATTGTCTGCATGACTTTACTTTCATCTACATCAGAAAGACAAACATTACCAATCTTTACGCTGCCTGCATAGCCTTTATTACGACACATTAGAATCGAAGCAATGGTAGATTTTCCACATCCAGACTCACCTACGATTGATGTAAATGAACCCATGGGAAACGACATATTCACACCATGTAGAATTTCTTTCTCTTTTGTATATCCAAAATGAACATTTTGCATTGTAATGTCATAACTATCGTCGAGTGCTTTATTTCCTTTTTCTTCTGAAAGATCCAGTATCGCAAAGATCTTGTCACTGGCAGTCATACCATTCATTGCAACATGGAAAAATGATCCAAGTTGTCTCATTGGCAAAAAGAAATCTGCGGATAGAAGGATAATGACAACACAGCCAAAGAAATCAACTGTTCCATGCATATACCCATTTAATGCAAGCAAAATGCCAAGTGCAGCACCACCATATGCAACAAGATCCATCACAATGATTGAATTCAACTGCATCGTTAATACCTTCATTGTAATCTTGCGGAAATGTTCTACATCGTCATTCATTTCCTTGTGTTTTGCTTCATCTGCCTGATAGATTTTCAATGTTGTAAGACCTTGCAGGTTTTCTAGAAAATGATCTACAAGGCGCGCATACTGGCCCCAGTAATTCTTTAACAGTTTCTTTGCGACTTTCTGTACAAGAATAATGGAAACAGGAATGAGTGGTACACATACAAGCAAGACAACAGCAACTCTAGCATCGATTGGAAAAATCACAAAAAACAGTGTCAATGGAGCTAAAAAAGCATAAAAGAATTGCGGCATATACTGACCAAAATATGATTCCAGCTGTTCAACACCTTCCCCAGCAAGCTGTACGACTTCTGCAGTAGAAACATGTTCTGTATAGGAAGATCCTAGCTTCAGCAGTTTTTCATAAATCATTGACCGCAATGTCAACTTAACACTTCTAGAAGCTTCATAAGAAGCATTGCCTGCAAGTTTAATACATACAATGCGAAGAACAATTGTCACAATAATTACACCAAAGCGCATTCCATACTGTATTTCTGTTCCATTGATTAAAGCATTTAAAATATGTGCAATCGTAAATACCATCACAATATTGCAGCACATTCCAAGCCACTGAAATACAACATTCTCAGCAATATATTTCTTTGATTCCGGTACAATTTCTAACAATCTCTTTTTTATCATACAAATTCCTCAAGCTATAAATGTTAGTTAACACAAACTAATAATTGATAGATTAGCTTAAGCTAACTTTTTTGTCAACAAAAAAGAAACAGTCACTGCAACTGTTTCCTTATCACTTATTTGCTTAGATAATCCGCAACATACTTGCCAGACGTTAAAGCCCATCCATTGTTTGCCCCAGATGGAGAATCATCTCCCATCACGCCACCAATGATTTCGCCTGCAGCATACAAACCATCAATCACTTTTCCATTCGTATCTACAACCTGCAGGTTTCCATCTACATCTAAACCACCCATCGTTGTAGCGTAACGTGCTTTCTGTTCAACAATATAGATATTTCCTTCAGCAAATGTACTCGTCAAATATTCTTTTGCACGATGGAAAGCTTTGTCTTCTCCATCCTCTACATATGTATTGAACTTTTCAATTGTCTTTGTTAATACATTTCCATCAATTCCTGCTGCTTCTGCGGCTTCTTTGATTGTGGCACCCATCGTAAAGACAGGTTCACTCTTACCGTTATTTGCAACATATGCGTCAATCATATCTTCACTCAATCCTGCAGCAGCAAGCTTTGTCTTCCATTCATTGAATGTTGCTTCATCCATCACAAGATACAATGTTTCTCCAGACTGTTTCTTTAAAGCATTCAGAATATCATGATTGCTTGCCTTTTCATTCACAACTCTTTCACCCTTTTGATTTACTAAGATTGCAGCTTTTGAAAAAGCAGTAATATTTCCTGCAATTGTACTTTTCGCATGCTTTTTGCTTGTTTCCACACCATTCGGATATTCTTTAATATATTCCATATGTGTAGTACCCGCATTTGCATCTTCAACCGCCATGACAAGTCCTTCTCCATTGGAAGAATCTAATCCATAGAACAAACCATTTCTAGCACTTGCCGGTAAAAGATCATTGTTATTTCCATATCCACCCGTTGCAAGAATCACAGCATCAGCTTTCAATGTATATTTCTTACCCTTCTGACTTTCTGCTTCTACACCAGTAACTTTTCCATTTTCAACAATCAGATGTTTCGCTACTGTATTCAATAACACATTTGCATCCGTAGCATGAACTTTATCATTCAATGTCTCTGCTGCACCTATGCCGCCTTCATCATATGCAAGTTCACGATCTATTGCATATTCCGCAAGCTGATGTAAACCGCCTTCCATATTGTAGCGAACACCAACATCATCACTCAGCCAGTCTGTCGCTGCTCCAACATTTTTCGCATAGATACCTAACAGTTCAGCATCATTCAACTGATCCCCATTTTCCAAGAAATCTTCTTCCATACTTTTCACTGAATCATTTGTGACACCTGCTTCTTTTTGTACTTTTGAACCCTGCACAACCTGGTTGCCGCCAGATACACGGATTGTACCTCCCAAAGAAGATGTTTTTTCAATCAGTATGACAGATTTCCCAGCTTCTTCTAAACGAATCGTTGCTGCCATACCAGCTGCACCGCCACCAACAACAATTACATCACTACTCAATTCTTCTTCCTGGCCTTTTTCATCATTTGGAATTTTCGTATTATAGGCATCCGGATTTCCTCCTGCCTGTATAATGCAATTCTTGACTGCCTCACGAATCGCAACCGTTGTATACGTTGCACCACTCACAACATCTGTAGAAAGTGTCTGATATGCAACAATTTGCGAAGGAATCAACTGGATTGCAGGATCAGAAAGTCCTCTCGTTTCACTATTGTCTTTCACTTCAACATTTTCAATTTTATCTTCACTGACAGTTACACTGACATGTACAGCTCCATTATGCCCCTCTTCACTTGCTTCATATGTTCCAGGTGTCATTTTCGTAGCAGTTGTATTTTTAGAAACACTGTTGACAGGCTGCTTCGCACATCCACTCAGCAATGATGCAATCAGAAAATAAGAAAATGGTTTTTTCAAATTCATACCTTTTCCCTCCATTTGCTGAAAATTATAGCACTACATGCAAAAAATCCTGCATTTTCTGCAGGACTTTTCATTTTACTTTGCTAATGCAGCTGCTGCTTCACCAGCAATCTTACCGGAAACGAATGTCCAGGACTGTGCCTGTCCACCCCATGGAGAATATGCTTCTCCTTCCTTGTTACAAACGCCTTCAGAATCCTGACCAACCGCAAATAGATTTGTGACTGGAGTGCCGTCTTCCTTTAATACGTTCATATTTTCGTCTACATCCAATGAACCTACTGTACCATAAGAATATCCAGCACATTCAAATAAATAGTATGTTGTATCCGCATCACCAAGCGCTTTTGTCAATGCTTCTTCATCCATATTCAAAGCTTTTGCCAATTCTTCTGGTGTACCTTTCCATGCATTGTTTGTATCAATTGCAACATCAATAATCTGATCTAGATCTTCAATAGCTGTACCAGCTGCTGGAACTTTTCCACCCTGATTTAAACCAAAGATAGAAACTGCGGCAGTTGTTTCTGATAAACCATTCTTCTTCATAGAATCAATTTCTTCCTGAGAATATGCATTGTAGTAATGGAAACCAGGTGCATATGCAATTCCAACTGTTAATTCACTGTTTGTAGTACCAGATTCATCTTTTGTTCCTAAGATTTTGCCAGTTTCATCAATTTCCTTTGCATCTGTTGTTGTAGCAATTGCAGAAAGAATTGCCTTCTGATCAGCTGTCAAGGAATCATCACGAATGATATTTGGAATCTGAGATACGTGAATCATTGGCAATGTACCTAATGCATATGTTGCACCGCCAACAGACTGACCCATCTTGATACCTGTACCATCATTGACTGTATCACCAATAGACTTCACTGTGCTGCCATATACTTCCTTCAACATTTCATCATTGCCAAGGAAACCACCTGTTGCTAAAATAACAGACTTGCCAGAAATTTCATAAGTTGTACCATCATAGCTGACAGCCTTTACACCTGTAACATTGCCGTCTTTATCTGTGAGAAGTTCTTCTGCAGTAAGCTCAAGCATATAATCATTTTCATCATTCATTGCTTTTGCTTTATCTAAAGCAGCCTGAAACTGATATGTATGGTCAGGACCAAATGCGTACCACTTAGAGTTTTCTTCATCTGCTGTATAAACAGTCCATTCTTTATCCCATGATGGAACAACGAAAGAACCAAGTAAACCACCCATGCCATCAAATGAGAAATCAAAGTTATCCATGTAGTAATCTAATGCAGAACCAGATTCATAAACAGCCTTCTTGATAACATCAGCCTTTTCATCTGTTCCAACATAATCAATCCATGTGTTGTAAACATCATCTTCATTGATATAGTCTTTGCCATCATTATACTTTTCAGCAAGATTCTTACTATTTAATGCCATTGGACCGTATACAGAAGCAGAGTTACCACCAATTTCACCAGCTGCTTCTAAACCAAATACCTTTGCACCTGCTTTTGCTGCAGAGCAGTATGACAATAGACCAGAACCGCCAAGACCAACAACAATAACATCATAGCCATCGATTTTCTTTACTTCACTGCTCTTTTCAGGAGCACTCATCCATTCACTGCTCTTTCCACCAGCATCTTCAATTGCTGAGGAAACAATGTTCTTAATTGCTCCAGAAGAAGTCGTTGCACCTGTAATAGAATCAACGCCTACACTTTGTGCTTCAATGATTCTAGGAATCAATTTGCTTTCAGCAACTTTGAACCACTGTGCTGTTAAAGAATCAGATTCTTCTGTTATTTTAACATCTGTGATCTTGTTATCCTTGATTGTAACTTTACCCTTCATTAAACCCATAACACCAAAGCTGGCTGCTGATTCTTCATATGTACCATCTTTCAAAGCTGTCTTTTCTTTGTTTTCAGAACCACTTGCCTGTGCAATTGCATCTTCTAAAGCTGCTTTAACAGCGTTAGATGTTTCTGTTGCACCACTGACTCCATCAATATCACTAGACTGCTTTTCCATGATCTGCTTTTGTAGTTCTTCACTGGCAACACCACCAATGGATTCCGTTTCTCCAGACACATCAAGTTCTACTTTTGTAATTTCAGAAGCAGAGAATGTCGCTGTAACCTTGACATCAGAACTATGTCCTTTACCACTTCCTGTGTAAGTTCCTGCAGTATACTTTCCTGTTTCCTTACTAGAACATCCAGCAAAACTAAGAAGCATCGCTGCAGAAAGTACTGTACTCAATACTTTTTTCATTCCTTTTTTTCCTCCCGTATTGTATGATAACAATCATAAAGGTTGGAACAGTTCTAAGGTCAATAAATTTTGTTCATTATTTCACAAAAGATTATGAATATTCAAGAAGCAAGTAGACAGACAGGTATTTCAAAAGACATGATTCGTTTCTATGAAAAGAAAGGTCTCATTCATCCAAAACGGAGTGAGAATAATTATAGAGATTATTCAATACATGATTTACACCTATTAATTCTCATTAAACAATACAATTCTCTAGGAATTCCGCTATCGACAATTCAATCTATGTTCTTAAATCAGAACTATCAAGATGCAACAGATCAATTTTCAAAACAAATTGATCAACTCAGACAAGATGCAGAGTGGGCATATGCAAAATACAAAAATGCAAAAGATCTTTTACTCATTCTGCAATCATATAAAAGCAATAAAAACTACGATACAGGCATACGAAAAACAATGTACTATCTCAACATCCAGAATATTACAGAGCAGACAATTACTTCTGTCAGTTCTGGAATTGCACGTGCTGTCTATCGTATTCGCTTAGAATCATTGAAACAATCAACGTATCCTGTCGATACAGGTCTGCTTTTTGCATACAATCATCCAAATGACAATTATGAATATCAAGAAATTGCAGAACACATATTTTATCGAACGATTGTAGAAGTTCCATCTAACCAGACCATTTCCATGAAACAGCTCAAACAGATTATTCAAACAATGCATAAAAGAGGATATCAGGAATGTGGAGATATCTTCATTTACCAGGCATTAACAGCTGGAAATGACTATGGAATAGATGTTATTTGTGTAGAAATTATCGTACAAAAAACAATTTGACTAAAATCTTTGCAATAATTTTTTCAAAAACAGTTGCATTTATAATTGTGGCATGATATATTATTTGAGCGCTGAATAAGCATAAGCGAAAGGATGCGCTTGGCAGATATTATTGAGGAAATACTCAAGAGGCCGAAGAGGTGCCCCTGCTAAGGGCATAGGTCGGGCAACCGGCGCGAGGGTTCAAATCCCTCTTTCCTCGCCATATCATGGTTCTGTGGAGTAGTGGTTTATCTCGTCTCCCTGTCACGGAGAAGATCGCGAGTTCGAATCTCGTCAGAACCGCCATTCATGCGAGTGTAGTTCAATGGTAGAACGCCACCTTGCCAAGGTGGACACGGCAGTTCGATTCTGCTCACTCGCTCTTGTTTATTCAAAACAGTATGGAAGGCTTTAACTTCCCTGGTGTGGTTCTGTGGAGTAGTGGTTTATCTCGTCTCCCTGTCACGGAGAAGATCGCGAGTTCGAATCTCGTCAGAACCGCCATTCATGCGAGTGTAGTTCAATGGTAGAACGCCACCTTGCCAAGGTGGACACGGCAGTTCGATTCTGCTCACTCGCTCTTTTATTTATTTAAAAGCTATGACAAATACGTCATAGCTTTTGTTTTATACATGTGCATTGTAATAGTCTAAGATATCTCGATAATACTTCTCTCGAATTTCTTTTGTCGCATTAAAGATTTCATGCTTAGAATCTTTATATTCCAACAGTGTTACATTTGGATTCTTTTGATCAAATGCATTTTGTCCACCGGCTTTTACCATATGATCTTTTTCTGCCTGCAATAACAGTACAGGTGTTTTTACTTTTTTAATATTTTTCATGATCTTCGCCGTTGCTTCTTTTCCAGCTCTGATCCATCCCCATGTACCACCCCACGTTTGATACATCGGTTCATTCGTTCTCAAATTGAATTGATATTCATAACGATCTTTATCAAGCATAGAAGAATGTGCAAAGTCAGGAATTGCATTAAACGGTTTCTGCGAAGGTCCAAATTCCTGTGATACATCCACAACCTTAGAATACGCAGACAATACATCAACAGCTAAATCAGGTATTTTTCCATAGTTCATCATCAACATAGGAGAAGATAAGACAGCGCAAGTAAAATCATCAGGATACTCTTCTAAATACAACGTAGAGACTGCACCACCCATAGAATGTGCAAACAAAAACAATTTCTTTCCTTGCGATTTCTTCTTAACAACCTGTTCTACAAGTGCATGCACGTCCATGACATATTCTTCAAAGTCATTTACATGTACTCTGGAATCATTGTAAATATCTGTATGTTGAGATTTTCCATGTCCTCTTAAATCAATATAGAAAACATTAAATCCAGCCTGAAAGAAACGATATGCATTCTCATGATGTTTACCAAAGAATTCTGTAAATCCATGAATCATCAAAATGGATGCTTTTGCATCATCTCTCAAAGCTTCATAGTAATGGATCCTTGTTTGATCCTCACTCAAAATATCCCCTTCTTGTATATTATTTTCTAAAAATGGTTTTAATTGTTTTTCGACGAAGTCTTTATATTCCTGTTTCATACTGCTCAATTACCTTTTTGATACGATCTGGATAATTTGTGATTAAAGTATTTACACCATATTTCAGACACATCAATGCAATCTCTTCTGTATTAACAGTCCATACATTGACATCTAAATGATACACATTGCATTCTTCCATGAAGTCAGGAAGACGAAGATTATATGCTGCTGGATGCAATGCATTTACATGATGTTCATAGCCATATAACGGCATATCTAACGGTCCATCACTATAAAGAAATGCTGTTTTCGCATTTGGATCAAGTTCTTGAATCTTCATGATGGAATAATGATTAAATGAAGAATAAATCACACGATCTTCAAATCCTTCTGCATGTGTTAAAGCAATGATTTTTTCTTCAATGCCTTCATAATCAAAAATACCTGTTTTCAATTCAATATTAATGATTAGATTTGTAGGCTTCAACAGTTCAAATACTTCCTTCATTGTAGGAATGCTGACTTTTCCAAGTTCTTTGAACTGATAGGAAAAATCCATTTCTTTCAATTCAGCTAATGTATAATCTTTCAGCCATCCTTTTGCATTTGATGTACGATCTACCACTTCATCATGGCAGACAACGATTTCCCCATCCTTGCTTAATTGAATATCCAGTTCAACACCATCCGCACCTAATTCAACAGCCTTTTTAAAAGATGGCAGCGTATTCTCCGGCATATAGCCACTTGCCCCGCGATGGGCCCAGACTTTAGTTTTCATATTATGTTTTTCCTCCAACTAATATCATACATTCAATTGTAATACAATAGACACATTTAACAAAATTTTCACATTCTTCTATATCATTTTTTAAATGATTAAGAGATAATATAATTATATTGTTAAGAGGGTAAACTATATGTTTAAAAATTTCAATAAGTTAGAGAAGAGCTGGATTTACTATGATATTGGTAACTCCGCTTTTACAATGATGGTTTCAACGATCATTCCTATCTGGTTCAACACTTTAGCTGCAAATGCTGGTATGAGTAATTCCGAATACCTTGCATTCTGGTCATACGCAACAAGTATTGCGACAATTCTTGTTGCAATCATCGGTCCAGTCTTTGGATCCATTGCGGATAACAAAGACTTCAAGAAGCCAATGTTTATGTTTGTATTATTTGTTGGTGTAATTGGATGTGCTTTGCTTGGAGCTGTTCCAAACTGGATTCTATATCTGATTACGTATGTCATTGCGAAAATCTGTTATCAGACTTCTCTCGTTTTCTATGATTCAATGTTAACTGATGTAACAACTCCTGAAAGAATGGATCTTGTATCTTCACAAGGTTATGCATGGGGTTATATCGGAAGCTGTATTCCATTTGTCATCGCACTTGGCTTATATGCTGCAGGAAATCCAGATTTCCTGGGTATCATGAATGAAAGATTATCTATATTCTTAGCATTCATTGTTATCGCTGTATGGTGGTTCTGTGTAACAATTCCACTGTTAAAAAACTACAAGCAAAAATATTATGTAGAAACAACTTCAAATAAAGTCAAAGAAAGTATTTCAAGATTAGGAAAAACACTCGTTACAATGTATAGAGACGAAAAGAAAGTATTCTTCTTCCTCCTTGCATTCTTCTTCTATATCGATGGTGTATATACAATCATTGATGAAGCTGTAGCAATTGGTACTGCATTAGGTCTTAACCAGATGGGATTATTAGTCATCTTGTTACTGACACAGGTCGTAGCATTCGCATTCGCTACTCTATTCGGTAAATTAAGTGAAAAGTACAGTTCTGTACAACTCATTACAGTTTGTATCTTAGGTTACTTCGCTGTAGCAATCTACGCATTATTCATGAAAGAATTATGGCAGTTTGGTATCATGGCATTTGTTGTTGGTATGTTCCAGGGCGCAATTCAGGCATTATCTCGTTCCTACTTTGCACAGATCATTCCAGCAAATGCAAGTGGTGAATACTTTGGTATCTATGATATCTGCGGTAAAGGTGCTGCATTTATGGGAACAACACTTGTTGGTATTACAGTTTCAATTACAAACTCTGTTAACGTTGCGGTTGCAACACTGACAGTCTTATTCATATTAGGTCTATTCTTCTTTAGAATCGCCACAAAAGAAAATAAGTAATTCAAACAAAAACTAGCTCTTATGGAAATACATAAGAGCTTTTTTAAACGAAACACCAGCGAAATATTAGCGAAATGTAAGCGAAATTTCAGTTGGTTCATTTCGTTTAAATGCATATACTAAAGATAGAAATATACCAGGAGATAATGTATGAACTATTTATCATGTATTGATGCTGCAAAAAAAATTAGGAGTTTCTACTCGTAGAATTCAACAAATGTGTAAGCAAGGAGAAATTTCCAATGCATTCAAAGATGGACGTACCTGGCTCATCCCTGATGATATCACTTTAAAACAATTAAAACCTTTACCAATCGGTGTTTCAGATTTCAAATCAGCAACAACAAATTATTATTACGTTGATAAAACTTTAATGATTCGTGATTTTCTGGATGCTAAACCTATGGTTTCTTTATTTACGCGTCCTCGTCGCTTTGGAAAAACATTAAATATGGATATGTTGCGTGTTTTTTTCGAAAAAACAGCAGAAAATACTTCTATCTATTTTAAAGACAAGCAGATATGGAGATGTGGAGAGTATTACACAAAACATCAAGGACAATATCCTGTTATCTTTCTCACTTTCAAAGATGTAAAATGTTCAACATGGTCAGAAACATTTCAAAAAATCAGAAAAATTATTTCTTTAGAATTCATACGCCATGAAGAACTAGAAAACAGTACAAAGCTAAGCTCATACGAAAAAGAACAATATCACCTTCTTGCTGGAGAAAGTGCTAATGAAATCGACTACCAGATGAGTCTGCAGTTATTATCATTATTATTGCATAAACATTATGGAAAAGAATGTATCATCATCATTGATGAATATGATACTCCAATACAACAAGGTCATATTTGTGATTTTTATCTAAAAACAATTAATTTCATGTGCAACTTATTTTCAGGCGGATTAAAAGACAATTCACATTTAGCCTTTGGCTTTTTGACAGGCATTTTACGAGTTGCAAAAGAAAGCATTTTTAGTGGCATGAATAACCTGAAAATCAATTCAATCTTAGATAGTGACTATAGCTCATATTTTGGTTTTACAAAAAATGAAGTCATTGACATGTTACAGTATTACGGATATGAAAATAAATATCAGGAAATTTGTGAATGGTACGATGGATATCGTTTTGGAAATACTGAAATTTTTAATCCTTGGTCTGTTATTAATTATATTGCGGACAAATGTTTTCCAAAAGCTTTCTGGCAATCTACAGGAAGCAACGAAATCATTGGTGAAATCATCAGTAATGCTTCAAATGAAATCAATGAAAATCTGTATAAATTATTATGTGGCGAAAAAATCACAACTTATATAGATACAAGTGTAATCTATCCTGAAGTACAAAATAACCCCTACAGCATTTATAGCTTTCTGCTTGTCGCAGGGTATTTAAAAGCTGCATCCATTTATCCGCAATATGATGGCAACTTCATGTGTGATGTATCTATTCCAAATAAAGAAATTGCATTTGTTTATGAAAAAGAAATTCTAAATCGAACGAATCAAAACAATATATCAATTTCTATCCAGCAGGCTATTTTTTCAAAAGATGCAAGCAAGCTTCAATCATTATTAGAAGATTTCATGTTAAAAAACATCTCCACAATAGATGGAGCAAACGAAAGTTTTTATCATGGTATGATGTTAGGTTTATGTGCAATTCTAAGCAATCAATATCAAATTAAGTCAAATAGAGAATCCGGTCTAGGACGATTTGACATTCAACTTATCCCTTTAGCAAAGGAAATTCCAGGATTTATTTTTGAATTCAAATACACAAAAGATCCACATATTGATTTAGAATCTCTGGCTGATTCTGCCTTAAAGCAAATTGAAGAAAAGAAATATGATACAGAACTATTAGATGCACAAGTTCACTCTATAGTAAAAATTGGAATCGCTTTTTGTGGAAAAAAAGCAGTTGTAAAACGTTCATAGTTCAAAAAAGAGGCTGTAACAGTTGAACAAGTTTAAAGTTCAAAGCTGTTGCAGCCTCTTCTTTTTCTATTTCATTAGAATTCTTTTGCGTCTCCATGAACTCTTTCACGTTCATCTACGCTTTCCTCTTCTTTTACATTAATTTTCTTTTCGAATTGTGATTTTTCTTGAGAAACAGGAATTGGTGCAGGATATTTTTCAGTAAAGCATCCAACACAGAATTCACATTGTGGATTCTTTGCCATTTCCTTTGCACCTTCAACAGATAAATATCCTAAGGAATCAGCACCAATCTGTTCTTTGATTTCCTGCTGTGTATATTTGCAGGCAATCAGATTCTTCTTAGAATCGATATCTGTACCATAGTAACAAGGAGAAATAAATGGTGGCGCAGAAATACGTACATGTACTTCTTTTGCACCAGCTGCCTTAATTAAAGCAACAATACGAGCACTTGTTGTACCACGAACAATAGAGTCATCTACCATAACAACTCTCTTGTCTTTTACAACAGAAGCAATCACATTCAACTTCAAGCGTACAGAGTTTTCTCTTTGAGACTGTGCTGGCTGAATAAATGTTCTTGCGATATATTTATTCTTTGAAAAACCAGTTTCATATGGAATTCCACTTGCTTCCGCAAAACCTAAAGCAGCATCTAATCCAGAATCAGGAACACCAATAACAACATCTGCATCTACTGGATGTTCTTTCCAAAGGATTCTACCTGCTTCCTTACGTGCTTCATGAACACTGATACCTTCCATAACTGAGTCAGGTCTAGCAAAATAGATATATTCAAACACGCACATATGCTTGATAGGCTTTACATGACTTGTAATAGAACGAACACCATTCTTATCTACAACAACGATTTCACCTGCCGCAAGGTCTTTAACATATTTTGCGCCAAGAGAATCCAATGCACATGTTTCAGAAGCAAACACGATTTCTCCATTTGGAAGTTTACCCATAACAAGTGGTCTAAAGCCTGTCATATCACGTGCCGCAACAAGCTTTTCAGGAGACATGACAACAAGTGAATATGCACCTTCTAATACATCAAGAACGTTTTCAATGGCTTCTTCAATAGAAGATGTTTTAAGTCTTTCCTGAATGATTTCATACGCAATGATTTCAGAGTCATTTGTTGTATGGAAAATTGCACCCTGTAATTCAAGTTTTTCTCTGAGTTCTGGTGCATTTGTCAAATTACCGTTATGAACAACAGCCATCTGTCCTTTGACGTGTCTAACAACGAGTGGCTGTGCATTTGTCTGGTTAACTGTACCAAATGTTGAGTAACGTGTATGACCAACCGCAATCTGTCCTTTTCCCAGTTTTTCTAAACATTCCTTAGAAAACACATCACGAACAAGACCGACATCTTTGTGATATGTGATTACACCTCTATCATTGACCGCAATTCCGCAAGATTCCTGCCCTCTATGCTGCAAGGCAAATAATCCGTAGTAAGTACTTGAGGCAACATCGTTTGTGCCACTTGGATCGTAAATTCCAAAAATACCGCATTCTTCGTGAATTAAATTTTCCATATGTTTTCCTTTTTCTTACTATATCCTAACTTTGTTAAGATTTTTCTAGTATACACTGTTTTTCGCTGAACAAAAAGATGAAATAAATTGTTTTAGTGATTGAATGCATCTGGCAAATCATTTTCTAATAGAATTGTGTCTGCTATAGATGCATGCGTGTAAATGTACGTAAATGCTTCTTTTACTTTATCTAAGACGATGACTTGATCCATATCAAAGCCTGATTTCTTTAAACCATCATAGATTGGCTTTGTCTGGTTCTTGCCAACAAGGATAACAATATCTGCTTTTCCCTTCATCAATGTACCAAAGTGTTCATTGACTTCATTTTGTTTTTCTCCAAGATCAATCATACCTGGAGTAACAATGATTCTCTTTCCTGGCATCATAGCTAATACTTCTAATGCCATGCTGGAACCTGTAGGATTTGCATTAAACGCATCATCAATGAATCGATATCCATTGATTTTCTTTAATTCTAATCGATGCTCTACTTGCTTCATCTGCTTTACAGCTCTTTGAATGACACTCCACTCTACACCTAAGTGTCTTGCCACTGCAACTGCAGAAAGAATATTCAGGATATTCAATTCACCTAACAGTTTTGTCTCCATAGGAATTCTTTCATCTTTATAGCATACGACAAAGCTGCTTCCTGTCTGTGTATAATGAATATCTTCTACGGTATAATCTGTATCTTTACTTTTTACACCATATGTAACGGTTTGAATAGAATGTTTGATCTTATACTTACGAATGAATGAGTTATCATAGTTTAATACACCAAATCCATCCTCTGGCAGCATTTCAATCATCTTCATTTTTTCATTCACAATATTCTCTTGTGAACCAAATGTATTAAGATGCTGAGGCCCAATAGAAGTAACAACACCAATCGATGGATGTACGAAGTTCATTAATTCTTCAATATCTCCAACGTGATCAGCACCCATTTCACACACAAATACCTGGTGAATCGGTTTCAGCATTTCACGAATCGTTCTTGTAATACCCATTGGTGTATTATAAGAAGCAGGTGTCATCAAGGAATTAAACTGTTCCGATACCATTGCCTGCATGATGTTCTTTGTTGTTGTTTTACCAAAGGAACCTGTAATACCAATCTTGATCAAATTTCCATGAGATGCGAGAATTTTCTTTGCATCATTCATAAATGACTGACGAATCATTGCTTCCATTGGAGAAGTTATCAAACTCATTGGATATAACAAGATCCAAGGCAAGAAATATGCAACGATACACATACAAGGATCTAGATCATTCAATAAGAATACAACAACCACAACAAGTGATAAGATTGCCATCACAACACATTGACGAATCACACGTGGTGTAAAAACAAGTGGCTTGATATAGTTCTGTTTCTTTTCATTTGAATATAGAACAATTGACAAAATCACAAGCATACAGATCTGTACAATTGATCCACCTTCATTTTTCAGTACGATGGATAACACACCTGCCACAATGCAAATGATGATAGATATCAAACTATGTTTGACATTGAATGCAAAGTTTTCTTTGATCCATTCATTCAATCGTTTTATTTCATAACGATTCTGCTGAAAAATATGCAATGCATGTTTTGTTGGTATTATAAGTGCACAAACACTACACACCAATAAAAGAATTTTTAATATACTCATGCTTCATCCCCTTTAAAAAATATGTCTAATACCGCATTGAAACGATCTGGCTGATGCCAGTACGCCCAATGGTCATCATTCTCAAAAATGGCTAAACCTGCATCAGGCATCTCCTTTTCCATCTGTTTTCCCATCCAAAGCGGTGCTGCTGTATCAAATTCACCCCATACAAGAAGTGTTGAACATTTCACATCTTTTAATATGTCAGAAACATCATCATTCACAACTTTAACAAAAGTAGGCTTCATAATACCTTTCGCATTACGATAATCTTCACTGCCAGCATTCTTTTGCATTTCTTCAAGTTTTTCTGTCTGATTTGTTACCTTCAAAAACCATTTTCCTGCTTTGTATGCCTTTGTCTTGATCTGCCAGTCCAGACCATGTTTTGGACGAATACCTGCAGCCCCTGTCAAACACATTTTTCTGACATTCTCAGGATTTTTCGCAGCGTAACGAATCGCAACACGACATCCAAATGAATGCGCAACAATGAGTGGCTTAACAATATGATTCTTTCGAATAAAATCTTCTAGAAAAAGCTCATAATCTTCAACGCCCCACGCAACTGGAGGATCTTCACTTTCTCCAAACCCAGGGAAGTCAATTGCCCATACATGAAATCGATCTTTGAGATGTTCATAGATCAAAGACATCATTTCTTTATTTTGTCCCCATCCATGCAGAAGCAAAACATCATTTCCATTTCCTTCATCCATAAATGAAGTATGTACACCATATATTTCTTTATTTTCTATCATAGCCCCTATATTCTACAAAAAAAAAGAGATTCCGTTAAGACACTTGAACCTCTTTTTACGGTAAATTTATGCTTTATGATACCATTCTTTTTTCACTGGCTCTTTCCAGATTCTAAAACAAGCACCTTCTCTTAGATTTTCTGCTTCCACATGGTAACCATATGTTGTACATACACGATGCACAATGGATAAGCCTAAACCAAATTGACCATCTGTACCTTTTTCATATGGGTGAAACAATGTAGGAATACGATCTTCTTCAATACGTTTTCCATCGTTGATGACACGTAATTCATTGTTTTTTAATTCAACAGTAACTTTTGTACTTGCATAGCGTAATGCATTATCAATCAGATTCTCTACTGCGATACGCCATGGTTCTTCTTCTCCATGAAATAATACATTGTCTTCACAATAAGAAATAATTTCAATTTCTGGTCGAACAACTTTTAATGAAAGGATAACTTTAGCAATGACCTCATTCATATTAAGATGATTGCCTTCTTCACATTTATCTAACAGATATCCCATCTTGTTCAAAATAATCAAACTTTTCACTTTCTTTTCCAGACGCGTTGCATGTTCAATAATAACATCAATAGATTTTTCTAATGTATCATATGGATAAATACCATCTTTGATTGCTTCTGAATACGACTTGATTGTCGCAATTGGTGTCTTTAAATCATGAGAAATATTCTGAATCATTTCTTCTTTTTCACGATTCTGCTTTTGTAATGCTTTTTCCATCTCTGTCAAAGCTTCCGCAACTTCACCAATTTCATCATTTCTTTTCACATTCAATGTTGCTGGTTCATCATTTTTAATCTTTTGAATATAATTCTTAATCTGCTGCAAAGGATAGATAAACGTTCCAACCCAGAATAACAACAGAGCAAGCAATACACTCACCACAAGAATATTCATCATGACAACGCCTGAAATCAAAGATTTTCGAACGGAAACACGATATGTATCTGCAATCACAGAAATCAATTCTCTACCATCTTTTAAAAGCGTAATGGAATATAAGTATTTTTCACCTGGCTGCTCTTTTGCATCTGTCTCCAGCGAATAATCCTGTGTGCCTGACTTTGCATTTCTTGCTTCTATTTTAATTTGATCTAATACATTTTCAGAAAGCACATCATTGCGTAAGATATCAATCTGATCATCTTTTGGATCATACATTAACTGAATGATAGAATCATCCAGTCCATAAGCAACTTCTTCTTCACTAGGATGTTCATTGATATAGTCAATGATAGGACTTTGTGAAGCATGCAGCTGTTCAAAGATTTCCGTTTCAGAGAAACGATCTATTGCGGGAGTAATAAAGAAAAACAGAAATCCCACAAATACCGCAACAAACATGAAGATAATACATAAGATCTGCTGCAGCAGGGATAGTTCACGCACCCATAATCGAAAACGTTTCATCCAAGTCTATACCCAAAACCATAGATTGTTTGAATGGATAGATCAGGCATCTTCTTTCTCAAACGTCTTAGCGTATCATCAACAACACGGTCACTTCCAAAATAATTTGCTTCCCATACTTTAGATAAAATTGCTTCACGAGGGAAAGCAGTACCACGATTATTCACAAACAACATTAATAAATCAAATTCCTTTGTTGTTAAATCAATCTTTTCTTTATCATGGAATACCATTCTTTGTGTTTCATCAATTTCATACCCGTCAATACTGATTTTAGTATCTTCTTCTCGATATACTCTACGAATCAGATTATTGACACGCAGCACCAGTTCTTTAGGAGAAAATGGTTTCGTAATATAATCATCACTTCCCTTTTCTAAACCAATGATACGATCAAATTCTTTATCTCTTGCAGACATAAAAATAACAGGAACCTGTGAATCATTCTGACGAATTTCTTCAATTAAATCAAAACCACTCTTGTCTCCTAACATAATATCTAATATCCAAAGATGAACATCATCATCATTTGTATGTTGAGAAGCTTCATCGTATGTCAAATAGGAACGTACTTCATACCCTTCTCTTTCTAAATATCTTTTCACTAATTCATTTAGATCTTTTTCATCTTCAACAATTGTAATAACTTTTTTCATATTGATCACCTTAAGCATATTTTAACACTTGCTTTCCTTTGAATAAAGCGAAGAATCTTAGGATTAACAAAAAGCAGGTACATAAAAGCACCTGCAGCAACTGCTATGTATGATTCACAAGTTTTGATACAATGCGAATCAGAAGTTTCATATTGATTGGTTTTGCGATATGTTCATTCATACCAGCTTCTTCTGCTTTGATCTTATCTTCAGAAAATGCATTCGCTGTCATTGCGATGATTGGAATTGTTTTTGCATCTTCTCTGGAAAGTGCTCGGATTGTCTTGGTTGCTTCATACCCATCCATGACTGGCATCATCACATCCATTAAGATTACATCAAAATCACCAATTGAACTTGCCTGAAAGATTTCTACAGCTTCCTGACCATTCCATGCTTTCGTAATCTTTGCACCAGCATTTTGAAGGCTGAATTCTGCAATTTCCATATTCAATTCATTATCTTCCACAAGCAGAATATTGAAGCCATCGAGTGCATGCAAAGAAAATTCCTGTGTATCTTCACACTGCTCAATTTCTGAATTGATTTTAAAAGGAATTGTGATAACAAAAGTAGTACCAACTCCAGATTCACTTTCAAATGTGATATTCCCACCCATTTTTTCAACAAGTTTTTTTGTGATTGGCATACCTAATCCAGTACCGCCAAATTTTGAAGCTCCAAATTTTTCTTCCTGGGTAAATGGTTCATAAATATGTTTCTGGAAATCTTCACTCATACCAATACCACTGTCTTTACATGTAAATTCAAAAACAGCTGTTTCTGTTTGCACAGATAGAAGTTCTCGACAACTTAAATGAATTGAACCATGATCTTTGTTATATTTCACCGCATTGCTCAATACATTCATTAATAAACGCTTTAGATGCATTGCACTGCCAACTAGATTCATATGTTGTATTGGACCAAGATCCATATCCACCTGAATTTCTCTTTCCTCTGCAAGTCGTTCTACAACATCACAGACTTCCTGAATCACTTCATCAAGACGGAATGATTTTTCTTCCAGAAAGACTTCACCAGACTCTAATTTACTCATATCTAGAACTTCATTGACAAGCTCTAAAAGAATATTTGATGCTTCCCTAATCTTTTTTCTACATTCAGACTGCTTTTCTAGATCATCATCATAATAATCTCCAACATCAACCATTCCGCGAATACCATTAATTGGTGTTCTGATATCATGAGACATTCTCTGCAGAAATTCTGTTTTTGCCTGATTTGCAGCCTCTGCTTTTTTGGCGGCTTCTAATAGATTTCTTTGATAATCCTGTTCTTTTTCTCTTTCAATGCGAAGACTGTTTTCTTTTGATTTTCTCAAAGAAAGCCACATTAAAGATATTGCAATAACATATAGAAGAAACGTTGCCATTACATTTTGTAGAAGTGCTGAAAATACCACTTTTTCCGGTACATATATATAAATGTAATAACTACTCTGTTTTTTCATCATTCCATAACTGTGAGTTCCATTTACAGTTAAATGCGCCATTTTTTCATGAATGTCATGTTGTTTTAAAGATTGAATCGCTTCATTCTTTGTAGTATTTTGACCAATCATGGATTCATCATTAGATGCAATGATAACACCTTCATCTGCCACAATGATCGTTCCATCATTCTCATTTTGATATCCATTCAATAAACTTTGAATCGTTAATGTATAATTCTTTGCATATTCTGCAGGTGTCAGATAATACGTAATAACTACACCAGGTTCATCTTCTCTAGCACATGCCGCAAAAGCAACATGAGAACCATCATTATGGTTGATTTGCTGAGAATATACTTTTTCATCTTCATATGCTGAATTCAGAATATTATCCTGTTGAACCAATGACTTTATTTCTAAAGAAATCGATTCATCAGGACTGTATCCACATACAATATTCCCATTTGTATCCAGCACCATAATCCCACTCAACCATAATTGATTCGTACTATTTTCTAATAATTTCTCATTGAGCTGTTTACCTGTTTCAATTTCCAACGCAATATTTTCACTGACTTGTCGCGTACTTTCTATCATTCGCAGTAAACTTTTTGATTCAGATGCCTCATTATAATGTGTATAGGTCGAACATTGTACTTTGACATAGTTCATAGTATTTTTTAATCTGTCTTCCATTCGCTGCTTATCCGAATGATAAAAATAAGTGATAGAAATACATAATATACACAATCCTGCAACAACACTGAAAATCCAGAATTTTTTTCCCATTCTGGCAGGATTCTTACTATTCTTCAAGTTGACCCACCTCCAGATACTTTTCAGGGTTTTCTAAATACTTTCCAATGATTTTTTCTGATGTTCCATCATTTCTCATTTCTTCAAGAACCTGATTTAATTCTTCTGCCAGGCCTCTTGTATCATTTTTCGCAAAAGCAACACCGATTCCAACTGTCATTAATGGTTCTTCCAAGATTCGAAACTCAGAATCATAATCTTTCATATTTTGAATAATGGAAGTTTCATGTGCTGCGATTGCATCTGCATATCCTTTTCCAAGAAACGTAAAAATCAATTCTCTATGTTCCAGGCAAATCAGATTTCCAAGCTTTGGAATCCGTTCATCTTCTCTTTTTAAAAATATTTCTTCAGGTTTCGTTGTTGTCTGTACTGCCAGATTCTTTCCTTCAAGATCCTGCAATGTATAAATATCACTACTCTCATTCACTGCTACAACCTGATTGCTTACCATATATGGACCAGCCCATTGGTAATCCTCAATTCTGCCTTTCATGGAAAAACAGTCCCAGATACAATCAATTTGGCCACTTTCTACAAGATCTTTCTTCTTTTCCCATTCAATATAATTGATTTCAACATCATATCCCATTCTTCCAAATGCTTCTGTCGCAAGATCCATATCAATTCCTTCAGGAATACCATCTTCATTTAAATAATTGAACGGTGGGAATTGGTCACATCCAATCTTAATGACTGGACGATTGTTTTTTTCTGATGTCTGTTTTGTTCCTTCACAGCCACTTAATGTTGTTATGACCGCAAACAGTGATAAAGTGACAGTAATGAATCTCCTGATTTTTCCCATAAAAATTTTCCCCGCTCAGCAATGATATCACTGCTAAGTAAACTTAAGCAAATCATTACTTTCAGAAGAAAAGAAGAATCATTATGACTCTTCTTCTACTCCATATTTACTCTGAATGAGTCTAGCAATCTTGCCAACGACACGATCACAGATTTCATCTGTTTCTGCTTCTGCCATGACTCTCAGTAATGGTTCTGTTCCACTTGGTCTGACAAGGACTCTTCCATTACCATGCAGTTGTTTTTCCACAGATGCAATTGCCGCATTGATCTCTTCATCATGCAATACCTGTGTCTTATCTACAACCTTGACATTCACTAATAGCTGTGGATAGATCGTCAACCCTTCACAAAGTTCATCAATTGTCTTGCCTGTTCTCTTCATGACTTTCAGAATAGACAAGGCTGTCATTAAGCCATCTCCTGTTGTTGCGTGATGCTTCAGGATAATATGTCCTGACTGTTCTCCACCAACAATATAGCCATGTTTGCACATCTGTTCGTAGACATACTTGTCACCAACCTGTGTCTTTTCAACGTTGATGCCGTCTCTTTCCATTGCTTTCCACAAGCCAAGATTTGCCATAACAGTTGTAACGATTGTATTGCCTGTCAATGTATTCTGATCTTTGTAGTATCTGCCCAGAATATAAAGCATGTAGTCACCATCTACAAGTTCTCCATTTGGACGAACAAGAATCTGACGGTCTGCGTCTCCATCAAATGTCAATCCAAGATCATATTCACCTTCATGTTCTCTCATATACTGCTGGAATAACTGTGGGTGTGTTGACCCTGCCTGTGTATTGATATTGATACCATTTGGTTCATTATGCATTGCATATACATTTGCCCCAAGCATCTTGAGTGCTCTTTCTGCCGTTACACTTGCAGAACCATTGGCACAGTCCATTGCGATATTCACACCATGCAGATCAATATCAAACTCTTCACAGACAAAGTTCAAGTAGTTTTCAATGCCTCTTTCATATGGAATAATTTTTCCAATTGCTTCTCCTGTAGCGTAATCCAATGTAACTTTACCATCAATGTAGTCTTCAATCAGATCTTCTACATCACTCGTCAGCTTAATACCATCCTTAGAGAACACCTTGATTCCATTATCATAGAATGGATTATGAGATGCAGAAATCATTGCACCACATTCAAAATCTTCATTATGTGTCAGATAGCAGATTGCTGGTGTTGGACAGTATCCAACAAGATATGCATCACATCCTTGTGAAGCAATACCAGCTGCCAGAGCATTTTCAAGCATGTCACTGGAAAGTCTTGTATCCTTTCCAATAACGATTTTTTTCTTGCCTTCTTTTGAATAGTAGTAGCCTAGATATCTGCCTACCTGAAATGCTCTATCCGCTGTCAAAGTTTCATTTGCTTTTCCACGAATTCCGTCTGTTCCGAAATATTTAGTCATTATTAACATTTCCCCCTTCGCTCTGGTCTGCGTCACTTGTTTCACCTAAGACATTTAATTCATATTCTGATTCATTCAATGTATATACAACAAATCCATCTTTTGGCTGTTCAATCTGCAATGCAAATTTCTGCAAGCCAGGCTGAACATCTTTCATATCAATATATACGTTGATATCATCTGCAGCTAATTTATCAATATTATTCTTTGTACCTTTTACAGTTACAGATGTTGTTGTCTTATTATCTGGCTGAGATGCCTTGTAATGCTTGTTATTGTTAATAACATTGATTGGAATATCATCAATTGTTTTTTCTTCCGCATCAGCAAGCGTAATATTCATTGTTACTTGTGTATTTGTCGCACTTGTTACACCAGCAGGTAAAACAATTGGACGTAATACAGTAGAATCCTTTGTCAATGTACCTGCATCTAATGTAACTACGACCTGATCAATATTCGCAAGTGTTGTTTCTGAACCATAGATTGTTACTGTCTGCTGATCCATTGTAATAGAATCAATTGCCTTTCCATCTGGAACTTCACCACTGACCTGTACTTGAATATTGACAGATTTATTTGGAGAAGTCACAGGAACTTTCACATGTACTGTATTTGGAACAATATCAGCATTCACTGGTTTACCACTAGAATCATATGCAACAAGTACTGCATCCTGTTCAAAATCTGCAGATTGTCCACTGACATCAATCAATGCCTTAACAAACGCAATCGAATCTAATGTATCCTTGGAAGCACGTACATTGATCTTTGTATATTCAAATTCAGGTGTACCTGCAGAATAGATCTGTTCCATCTTATCCTGATTGATAAAGTCATAGGAAATATCAAACTGACGCGTTGTCTTCTTCTTCATCACAACATTAACATTTGTAGGATTCACCACAACATTGACATTATTGCCATATCCTTCTGTTGTCAGTTTAATTTCATGTTCTCCTTCTGTTAATCCATCAAGATCACAGATAACTGTACCATTTTCTGCATTTGCGGCAGAAGTTACATTTGCGGCATCACCCGTCAAAATAACATCTACCTTTTCAGGCAATCCTGAAATTTCAAAAGTATCAGAGTTATATTTTGCTAGAACCGTTACATCAGATAACGTTTTTGAATAACGTAATGATGACTGGAAGGAAGTAGATAATGCATTGTAGTTAACAATTGCATATAACAGAACCGCAAGAACCAATGAAACTACCTTACTATATTTTTCATTGAAGAGAACTTTATCAAGAAATGTTGAGAAAGCACGTAATACTCTAAATAGAAAATCTTCCATTTTTTCATATGTTCTTTTCACTTTTTCAGATTGTTCTGCAATACGATTTGCACGCTCTGTCTTATTTTCTAAATTTGTATTCTTTTTACTCATTCTCGATCACCTCCTTTAGAATCATTCTTGGATGTGTTGTCGAGCTTTTCAACCATTTTAAATTCTTTTTCCAATTCATGATTAAAACCAACGATCTTAGAAATGTCTAATTTGCTTGTATCAAATTGACGATCTTCTTCATTTAAGATTGGTGTAATCTTTGTTTCTTTTTGAACCTTATACTGGTTATATGCATTCTCACGTGCTGCTTTGACTTCTTCAGGTGTCATTTTCGCAACTGGATGTACTTTTGCTTGTGTTGTTACCTGCTGAGGAACTATCTTTCTTTCCTGTGCTGGATAAGATGCTGCCGGACGTTTCTTCTTATGCGGCAGTTTAATTTCTGCTGCCTTAGCTTCTTCATCTGCTAACTGATGAATCATCTGTACATCTTTCTGTACTTCATCATGAATGATATCTTCACGTACATTTTCTTGAGGTGCAGACTGCTTCTTTACTTTCAACATAGAAAGAATGCCACGTGTATCTTCTTCATCACCATTTGGTTTCTTTGGTGACTTATCATTGTTACTGGAAACAATTGCTTTATATAAGTATTCCCTTAGTGATTTTCTATCCTTGATAGGAATAATCTTTCCACCTTCTGTGATGGATACTGCACCTGTTTCTTCTGAAACAACGATTGTTACCGCATCTGTAACTTCAGAAAAACCAATGGCAGCTCTATGACGCGCACCAAAGCGTGAAGGAAGATCTGCATTTGTTGGTGGGAAATATGCAGAAGCACAAGCAATCTTATCCCCCTGGATAATGACTGCACCATCATGCAATGGCGTACTTGTAACAAAGAGAGATGTTAATAATTCTGCCGTTACATCAGAATTCAGTTTTGTTCCTGTCGCAACATATGCATCCAGTGACTGACTTTCTTCAATGGAAATCAAAGCACCTGTCTGATCCTTGCTTAAAAGCATAACTGCAGTAACGATCTGATCTACAAGATTTTCCTTTTCATTTCCTGTCAATGTTGTCATACGAGAAAAAATATTGGATTGCCCAATCTTTTCAAGCAATGAACGAATTTCTGGCTGAAAGATAATAATAATTGCCAGAAATCCATAGTTGATAAACATATCTGCCAGGTATTCCAGTGATTTTAATCCAAGCAGTTTCGCTAATGCATCGATGACAATGACAAGGATAATACCTTTAAAGATCTGAATCGTTCTTTGATTTGAACGAACAATTTTCAATGCATAGAAAAAAATAAACCACATCACAAAGATGTCTAGCAGCATTACGATGAATGAACGAATATTTGAAAATGTTAAACCAAATGAATATATAGACAAGAGGATCACGCTCCTTTTTTAATTTCTTGCATTATTATAACATACGTATAAACGCACTTACAGATACTACATGAACGCTTCTATCTGTAAGAATTTTATTTTTCACTGATAAAATACAACATTTTCAAGAAATACATTTTTTCTTAAAAATGATTAAAAAATAGACACTGTTGACTTTACAATGTCTATTTCTTCTTTTGAATGCGATGAAATTGTGGCTGAATAATGATTTCCTTTGCGACAATTCCATTTCTTTGCGAGAGAATCTGTTCAACAACATTGGCAATATCCATCGGATACAGACAGCATCCATCATTCTCATCTGCTTTAAAATCCGCATTTCGATATAGATTTGTTTCCGTCATATCTGGAATCAAACACGTTACCTTGACACCATGTTTTCGATTTTCTTCAAATATAGAATTTGAAAAGGAAATCAAAGCTGCTTTTGTACTTGCATAGCACGCAGCATGCGGTGACGGGTGTGTTCCTGTTATACTTGCAACATTAATCATCATCCCTTGCCTAAGACGCAATGCTCTAATATAATGCTGACTCATTCTTTCTGGAATCTCCAGATTCAGTTTGATCATCTCATGAATTTTAACGTCACTCATCGTCTCATGCATTCCATAATATGCACATCCTGCATTATTCACTAGTACATCAATTTCTTTCGGTAATGAGAGCATCATTGCCTGATACTGCTTTTCATCTAATAAGTCGCATACAATTGCATGAAATCTTACATCTTCTGTAAAGTTTCTTCCAATGCCATATACTTCATACCCGTTTTTTACAAGTACTTCCGCAATGGCTTTTCCAATACCTGAAGATGCACCTGTTACGATTGCTGTTTTCATTTATTCATTCTCCCATTGATAAATCTTATCTTTGACTTCATCTAGTGCATCTAAGACCGTATGTTCAACTTTTTTTTGAATGTCATCTCTTAGATGATAAAATCCATGATCACAAACATATGGATACTGCAAAACACTGCTGTCTGGATATTGCTTTCGCATATCTTTCAGATAATTTCTGGATATACGAAAAGAGCCAATACTGATGTCTTTTACTTTCTTTAGATCAATGCTTTCTTTTACAAGTCGTACCATTTCTAAATATTCTTTTTCGTATCCATGAAAAACAATAATCGGATCAAAACATAAACGTACAGGATATCCAATCTTCATTGCTTCCTGGATCATTGCAATTCTCTTTATTAATGGTGGTGTTCCATGTTCATAGTGAGATATGACATATTCTGGAGAAAGCGTAAAAGCTAAAATCACACGCTCATTTACACATACATTCTTCCAGTCTTGCGAATATGTTCCTTTTGTTCGTATTTCAATACAAAGAGAAGGATGTTTTTCTGTAAATTCACTCAAGATTTTTGCATATTGTGTGATTGGTTCTAATGCAAGCATATCCGTATCATAAGATACACATAAATATATGGAATGTTGTTTCAAACGATTTTCGATTTCATGCAGAAAATCTTCAATATTCACAAATATCACTAAATTTCCAGAAGGATACATCCCTTTCAAGAAGCAGTATTCACAATCGTAAATACAATTCATCATTGTCGTTGTGTAATAGAAATTTGCATAATCAAACGATTGACATACTGGAGAAGCTGGATATAGAAAATCATTCTTTTTTTTAGCAAGAATCAGATTCTGTGAAGATTTCTGATGTGCATGTGACTGCTTCCTGCGATTAAATACATCACGATAATCATGAATGATAATTTTTGAAGCATGCGGAAAAAACGATGCTATCTTTTTTGTCATCGCATTATCTTTCATCTCTTCTTCAATATAAATATGTGAGAATTTATTCACCACAACATCTTCTTTGAAATGCATTCAATACTCTCTTTCCATCTTCTTTTTCTTGAATATCCTGTTTTAAAAGTTCATGAAGAATCGATACATAATCAATCCCTGCACTCATACAATACATAACGATCTGATCAATCTGATTTACCTGCGTTGTTGAGGCATGAATCTTGTCTTTGAACTGTTGTACCACCACATCCATTTCTTTTTTTTCTTCTTCATGAAATACAAAAATCTTTTGGATGATTTGTTCTAAAACTGGAATATTTTCTTTTGATCTTCTATACACTTCATCTGCATGAATACTTCTTGCATCCTGATCCGTTGTATAGCGAAGAAACATCATTTCATGAGGTCCCACAAAGCGGTTCGCACTTTGATAGACTGCACTGGATTCCATGTCATATAAATAATAGGATGGATATTTACAATGCATGTTTTCTAAATATACTTTTAAATCAAATGGCACAGGTAATGTACTTCTTGGATTGATATCATCCTGCAGTAATTGACTCCCTGTAAAAAAGCCACATTCTTTACAATCTGTTGCAATCAATAGATCAGGATAATACGCAATTGCCGTATCAATATCACAGATTGAACACGCCTGAAATAAACCTGTTGCTTCTTGATCTAAATACGCACTGCATCCATAGGATAGAACAAATGGATGCGAAGAATGCATTAATGTCATTGTTACCGCAGCAGTTGCATTTTCTTTTCCAACACCTGTTAATGTACAGCGTATTGTATGATCTTCATTACTGAATTGATCAAATACAGTATTCCTTTCTTTCTTTAAATGAAACGTTTCAATCAATGGCTTTGCTTCTGGATATATTGCACAAAATATTTCTAACATGTTCCCATTATAAAGCAAAACTGCACGAAATTCGTGCAGTTATTCTTCTCCAATTGCATTTCCAGTATACAACTGATAATATCTACCCTTCTTTGCAATCAATTCATCATGATTGCCACGTTCAATGATTCTTCCATTTTCAAGTACCATAATACAGTCAGAGTTCTGAACAGTAGATAATCGATGTGCAATCACAAATGTTGTTCTTCCATTCATCAAAGCATCCATACCCTTCTGTACAAGAGATTCTGTTCTTGTATCGATGGATGAAGTTGCTTCATCCAGAATCATTGCTGGGGCATCTGCTACTGCAGCTCTAGCAATAGACAACAACTGTCTTTCCCCTTGAGAAAGGGTACCACCATCAGAATTGATTTCTGTCTGATATCCATTTGGAAGTCTTCTGATAAAGCCATCTGCATTTGCAAGTTTCGCTGCAGCAATACATTCTTCATCCGTTGCATCGAGTCTTCCATAACGAATATTATCCATGATTGTACCTGTAAACAGATGCGTATCCTGTAAAACAATACCCAAAGATCTTCTAAGAGAAGATTTCTTGATCTTGTTGATATTGATATCATCATATCTGATTTTTCCATCTTCAATATCATAGAAACGGTTGATCAGATTTGTAATTGTTGTTTTACCAGCACCAGTAGATCCAACAAAGGCAATCTTTTCACCAGGCATGCCATACAGCGTTACATTATGAAGTACTGTTTTCTTTCCATCATATGAGAAATCAACATCATCCATTGTAATCTTTCCTTCAAGCTTTCGATATGTAATCGTTCCATCTGCTTTATGCGGATGCTTCCAAGCCCATACACCTGTTCTGTGATCTGTTTCATGCAGTGTTCCATCTGCATCTTCAACTGCATTGACAAGCGTCACATATCCATCATCATCTTCACTCTTTTCATCTAACAGATCAAAGATTCTTTCTGCACCTGCCATTGCTGCAGCAACCGCATTAACCTGTTGGGAAATCTGTGTGACTGGCATTGTAAAGTTTTTATTCAATGTCAGGAATGATACAAGTGTACCAAGTGTCAATCCTGTGAATCCACTCAAAGATAACCCGGCACCAACGACCGCAATCAATACATAAGAGATATTTCCAAGATTTCCCATAATAGGCATCATGATATTCGCAAACTTGTTTGCATTATTTGCGCTAACTCTTAATTGTTCATTGTTCTTTTCAAATCCTTCCACAGATTCTTTTTCATGACAGAATACTTTAACTACCTTAACACCCTGGATCATTTCTTCTACATATCCATTCAGCTGTCCTAAGGATTTCTGCTGTTCCATGAAGTATTTAGAAGATTTTCCGCCAATTTTCATTACTACGATCATCATCAATCCAATCATCATTAATGAAACAAGTGTCAGTGGAATGGATAAAAGAATCATAGATACAAAAGAAGAAACGATTGTAATGGATGAAGAAATGACATTTGGAATTGTCTGTGAAATGACTTGTCGCATTGTATCAACATCGTTTGTATAAACAGACATGATATCTCCATGAGAATGTGTATCAAAATAACGAATTGGTAAAGTTTCCATATGTGAGAAGATTTCTTCACGCATCTTTTCCATTGTTCCCTGTGATACAGTTACCATGATTCTGTTATAGAAGAAACTAGCTAAAATACCAACAGATAGAATTCCAATCAGTTTCAGAATTGCAGAAGCAAGTGGTGTAAAATCTGTAGAACCACTCTTCAGCATTGGAAGAATATAGGAGTCAATCAATGTCTTCTGAAATAACGTTCCTTGTAACGTACAGAATACAGAAATAAAGATACAGGCAACAACTAAGATCATCTGTGGCATGTAATCTTGGAACATGTATTTAACAACACGAGTAAAAGTACCCTTTTTCACTTTTTTTACAGGTCTCATTTGTCCTCTTGGCATACCATTTCACCTCCTAGTCCATCTGTGGCTTATCAAAATCGCCACCAGCTTTATTCTGTGCTTCTTCAATTTCACGGTAGATTGTATTTGTCTTCAATAAGTTTTCATGAGAATCAAATCCAGAAATCTTACCATTATCAATCACAATAATACGATCAGCATTTTTCACAGAAGAAATTCTTTGAGAAATAATGATCTTTGTTGTATCAGGAATTTCTGTCTGGAATGCACTTTGAATTTTTGCATCCGTTGCGGTATCAACAGCACTTGTAGAGTCATCAAGAATCAATACCTTTGGTGATTTCAACAATGCTCTAGCAATACATAAACGCTGCTTCTGTCCACCTGAGAAGTTATTGCCGCCTTGTTCAACACGTGCCTGCAATCCATCTGGATTCTTTTTCAAGAATTCATCCGCACATGCAAGTTCACATGCCTTCCAGCATTCTTCTTCACTGGCATTTTCATTTCCCCATCTCAAGTTTTCTAAGACAGTACCAGAAAATAGAACGTTCTTTTGAAGAACAACAGATACTTCATTACGCAGTGTATCGATATCATAGTCTTTCACATTGACGCCGCCAACCTTGACATCACCTTTCGTAACATCATACAAACGAGAAATCAAAGAAACAAATGTACTCTTGCCAGAACCTGTTCCACCGATGATACCAATCGTTTCACCAGAATGAATATGTAAATCGATATCATTCAACACATTTTCTCCACTGCCAGAAGCATAAGAAAAATTCACATGATCAAAATCAATGGAACCATCTGCAACTTCCATCACAGGCTGTTCAGGATTTTGAATATCAGCTACTTCATTGATTACCGCATCAATTCTCTTTGCGGAAGCAAATGACATTGTAATCATAACGATGACCATACTTAACATCATCAATGACATTAAGATTGCCATGATATAAGAAAACATAGATGTCAATTGACCTGTCGTTAATGTTCCACCAACAATCTGATGTGCACCAAACCAGCTCAATGCTACAATACAGCCATACACAGCCAGATTCATGATTGGGCTGACAAGTGCCATCATACCTTCTGCCTTTTCAAATAATTTTCTAAGCATATTCGCAGCCTTAGAGAATTTCTGCTTTTCATACTCTTCACGCACATAGGATTTTACAACTCTGATACCTGTAACGTTTTCCTGTACTTCTGCGTTTAAATCATCATATTTTGAAAATGTTTCTGAGAACACTTTATTAACACGTGGAAGAATAGAAATAATCATCGTTGCTAAAAAAACAATTGCGACTAAGAATACCATAGAAAGTGATGGTGAAATTGATAAACACATGATAATTGACATTGTCAGCATCAGTGGTGGTCGAATTGCCATACGAATGATCATCATAAATGCATTCTGTACATTTGTTACGTCTGTTGTTAGTCTTGTAACAAGTCCAGCTGTTGAGAATTTATCAATATTTGAGAATGAGTATGTTTGAATATTCTTGTACATCTTTTCTCTTAGATTTGCCGCAAATCCTGTAGAAGCTTCTGCAGAATACTTTCCACTCATGAATCCACAAAATAAAGAAACAAATGCTAATGAAAGCATAATGAGTCCATATTTGATAACAGCTGACATATCTCCACTGTTGATTCCTTTATCAATTAATGAAGCTGTAATAAAAGGAATCAATACTTCCATCAATACTTCTAATGAAGTAAAGACTGGTGTTAAGATCGTTGCTTTTTTGTATTGTCCAATACAAGCTTTGAATGTCTTTAACATTATTTTTCCTCCTGATTCAATTGTTCTAATAGACGATCGAGATAGATATCAAACTGCTCCATCTCTTCTTCTGAATACAAAGAACGCATTTTCATTTCACTCTTCTGCATCAAGGTTCTGCTTTTCTGACAAATCTCTTCCCCTTTTTCTGTCAGCACAACCATCTTGACACGTTTATCATTTTCTGAAGTAAATGCATCGACCAGTTTCTTTTCTTCTAATCGTTTTACAATCCCTGCCATTGTTGCCTGTGAAACATGAAAATGATGTTCCATATTCTTCAATGACGATATCTGATTTTTCTGATGATGCAAATAAACAAGTGTATGGTGTTGTGAAAATGTCACGCCCATCTTCTGCATTGTTTCATCTGCTTTCTTACAAAGTAAATCATTGATTTTTTTGATACGAAATCCAATATCTACGATTTTTGCCATAATCACCTCGCTATATTTTTATAGCATTTCAATAGCACACTGTCAATAGCATGCTATTGATTTAAATATATAGAAACTAAATAAAAGGCATAATAAAAAGAGCATCTTGCTCTTTCATCATTTTTGTAAAATATTAACTTCCGCTTCTTTCACCCATGCATCCATATGTGAAGCAATAGATTGAAATCCTAGCTTCATCGATGGTAAAGATGGTGCCTGATAGACATGTTGTCTTCTTGCTTTTCTGACTCTTGGCTTACTCAATGCTTTTAAAGATAAACGTGCCTGATGATGCTTCTTGTCAAAATCAATGATTTTCACTTTGACATGATCTCCAACCTGTACATATTTACTGATATCTTTGACAAAGCCATCACTAATTTCAGAAATATGAATCAAACCGGCATTTTGACTATCTAAATTCACAAATGCACCATATGGCTGAATGCCAGTTACTTTTCCTTCAACAATCATTCCTGTTTTATACTTCATATGTTTCTCCACGGTTAAGTATAGCACATTCAAAATCATATCAGTTGCATGCCACTCATAATTTGGTAAACTATTCTCTGAAAAGAGGCATAAACATGAGTGAAGAAGAAAGAATCAACAAGCAAATCGAAGACAATATCAAGGGTCATGAGATTCCAGCTCCTGAAAATAACTCTACAGAAGTAAGTGAAGAAAACAAGGAAGCAATGTTAAATGCTGAAACACCCGCAAGAGAAGATCTCATTCGTCGTATCAATCATACACTTAATAAGATTCGTCCTTATTTACAGGCTGATGGTGGTGATGTTGAATTTGTAGATTTCCAGGATGGTGTCGTTACTGTCACAATGACAGGTGCATGTGCTGGATGTTTAATGGCTAGTGCAGATATTTCAGAAGGTGTTCAGGCAATCTTGATTGATGAAGTTGAAGAAGTTAGATCAGTAAAATTACTTGAATCTACACCATTCGGTTACGAAAACATAAATTTCTAATCAAAAGCAGAAAATTTCTGCTTTTTTTTATATTTTTTTGTGTTTTTTTATAAAATCATTGAAAAAATACATTCTTTTCTTTAAAATTTTCGTGGAAAAGGAGAATTTTCATGGAAAATACTTACAAAGATTTTGGATCACTCGTATTTACTGAAGTTGAAATGGAAGAAAGACTTCCTAGACCAGTCTATGATTCCTGGAAAGCAACAGAGGCAAATGAAGAACAACTTGACCGTCAAACTGCAGATGCAATTGCACATGCAATGAAGCGTTGGGCAATGGAACATGGCGCAACACATTTCACTCACTGGTTTCAGCCTTTAACAGGCGGCACAGCTGAAAAGCATGACGCTTTCATTGAACCAGGTGCAAATGGACAGCCAATCTCAAGATTCTCAGGAAAAATGCTGATCAAAGGTGAGCCAGATGCATCCAGTTTCCCATCCGGTGGTTTAAGAGCTACATTCGAAGCAAGAGGCTATACATATTGGGATGTTACTTCACCTGTCTTCATTAAAGACAATGTATTATGCATTCCTACAGTATTCGTATCCTACAATGGTGAAGCATTAGATCGAAAAGAACCACTCCTCAAATCTTTACAAGTACTTTCAAAAGCCGCAACACGTGTTGTTAATTTATTAGGAGATAAAGAAGTCAAGAGCTGCGATATCTCCGTCGGCTTAGAACAAGAATACTTCTTAATTGACTTAAAATACTTCCAGAGACGCTTAGATTTAAAACTCTGTGGAAGAACCCTGTTCGGCACCCCTTCAACAAAACGTCAGGAATTAGATGACCATTACTTTGGTGCAATTCCACCAAGAGTTCAGGCATTCATGAAAGAAATCAATGAAGAGCTATGGAAACTTGGCATCTATGCAAAGACTGAACATAATGAAGTTGCTCCAGGACAATTTGAACTTGCACCTATTTTCTCAAAAGGAAATATCGCAGTTGATCAGAACCAGCTGACAATGGATATTTTAAGAAAGACTGCCAAGAAATATGGTTTTGCCTGCCTTTTACATGAAAAACCATTTGAAGGCATCAATGGTTCTGGTAAACACAATAACTATTCTATTATTACTGACAATGGTCAAAACTTGTTTGATCCAGGTAAAAAACCAGCAGAAAATATTCGTTTCTTGACATTCATCAGTGCATTTATCCGTGCAGTTGATGAATATCCTGTTCTATTAAGACTTTCTGCATCCTGTTGTGGAAATGACCATCGTCTAGGTGCTGATGAAGCTCCACCAGCCATCATCTCTATTTACCTTGGCTCTTATATTGAAGATATTCTGTATTCTATCTATACAAACCAGAAAATCAAAACTTCCAAAGAAGAAAATACAGAATTCAACCCTGTCAGTGGTCTATCCTATATTCCACATGATAATGCAGACCGCAACAGAACTTCCCCTGTTGCATTCACTGGTAACAAATTTGAATTCAGAATGCTTGGATCAAGTATGTCTGCTTCCTTTACAAATACAGTATTGAATACAATCATGGCAGAAAGCCTGAATGATATTGCAGATCAGTTAGAAGGCATCAAATATTTAGCAGATATTCGTGAAAAGGCATTAGATATCTGCCGTCAGTTGATTCATGAACATAAGCGTATCTTATTCTCTGGAGATGGCTATTCTAAAGAATGGGAAAAGGAAGCTGCTAGAAGAGGTCTTCCAAACGTCAGCAGTTACATTGAAGCAACAGAGATTTTAAAAGATCCTAAAGTCATTCATTTATTTACAAGCAATGGTGTTTATTCTGAAAAGGAACTTCATGCGAATCGACTCATCATGGCAGAACAATATGATCGTATGATGGATATTGAAGTAAGAACATTGATTGAAATGGGCAGAAAAGATGTTCTTCCAGCAATGAGTGCTGAGTTTGATTTCTATGCTGAAGCTGCATCAAAAGCAAAGAAATGTCCTAAATTCTTTGAAACAAGAATGGAACAGTTATCTGAGCTCATTGATAACACATACAGTGCAACAGAAAAAATGACAACACTCTGGAAAGAAGCCAATGAAACTGGTGATGACTTTGAATGCGGAAAGAAGATCTACTATACAGTTGTTCCTGCAATGTTAGAACTTCGTAAATACATTGACCGTTATGAACAGATTGCTTCACGTAATTTCTATAAACTGCCATTATACGAAGAAATGTTATTTGACTTTGACTAAAGCAGAAGAGATATTCCCCTTCTGTTTTTTTTGTTATGAAAAAAGACGCAAATGCGCCTCTTATTCAGCTGAATCAAAATTCAATCGCTTTTGTTTTAATTTACGATGGACTGCCTGTTTAACCAATGTATAGATGACTGCGAATGTTGGAACACCAATAAACATACCAACAACACCAAACATAGAACCACCAATAATGATTGCGAACATTACCCATAATGTTGGTAAGCCAACCGCGTCTCCCAAGATATATGGTCCAATAATATTCCCATCACACTGCTGAAGAACAATAACAAATACAAGGAATTCAGTTGCCTTGAGCCAGTCAATCATAACAAGAATCAATAAGCAGGGAACAGCACCAATGAACGGTCCAAATACCGGAATCATATTTGTTATACCAACAACCAAGGCAATCAATACTGAATATGGCATGTTCAATAATTTACATCCCACATAACAGATAATTCCAATAATCAATGAATCAATTGCTTTACCAGAAATAAATTTATAGAACATATCCGCTGTCAATTTAAATATTGAGGTAAGATCTAAAGCAACATTTTCAGGAACAATACAATATGTCACTTTCTTCATCTGTAATATAAATTTTTCAGAATCTAATAATAGATATAATGCAATAATGATACCAATAAAGAAATTAATGACTTGAGTCACAATATCACCGACATAGCTGACAAGCTTTGTAAATCCACCAGAAGCACCTGTCATCCATTTTGCAAGCTGACTTGCACCATCCATTAACAGATTTGTTAATGTATCGATCAGTTCTGTATCTTTACCACCTAACTGTTGAATCAGCTTTGATGCATTTGTAATGTAATGGGATAAATTACCAACAAACATGGAAATAGAAGATATTACCTGTGGAACAAGCAGATAAAAGAAACCAATCAAAATACCTAATAATGCAACAATAGATATTGCAACCGCGATATATCTCTTTGTTCTTTTAGAAAACTTTGTATTTTTTAACAGCTTATTTTCCGCAAGATTTCTTAATGGCATTAAAAGAAAAGCTAGAATCATACCAAAGATAAATGGAAGCAATGCATGGAAAATAGATCCAATAGTACCACCAAGAATATCTAAATTTGAAATAATTAAATAAAATAAAACAATAATAATGCCAGATATTGAAAAAGCTTTGATTGCTTCTTTTGTTTCAGACTTTAAATGAATATTCATATGTTCCTCCATTGAGAAGATTATACCATTTCTTTGATATAAAAAATCTTAAATGAAATACACAATGCATAATGTGTCGTTTGATTAATTATATATATCATGTTTAAATATACTTGTCTTTAATCAAGAATGAGGTTAGAGGACTAGCTCTATAAGCCTCATACCAACCTGTTTTCAAAAAAAGGAAATAAGGTGGTACAGCTGGTAACGATTAAGAAAGAGTAAAAACGATCTCTTTCATTCTACGTTAAAAAGACAAACGAAAGGAAAGGGTTTTTTTATGCCAAAATTTTATTTTACGTCTGAATCTGTCACAAGCGGACACCCAGACAAAGTCTGTGATCTGATCGCAGATTCCATCCTTGATGAAGCTTTACGTCAAGATCCAACAAGCCATATGGCTGTGGAAGCAACAATTAAAGATGATTTGATTCTTGTCTATGGTGAAGCTGGAACAAACGCAGTTATCGATTATGAAAAGATTGCTTTACAGGTCATGAAAGAAATCGGTTATGATGAAGAATATCATGTACTTGTAAAAGTAAACAAGCAATCCAGTGAAATCAATGGTGCTGTTGCGCATGATGAAATCTCTGCTGGAGATCAAGGTATCATGTTTGGCTATGCTGATGATGAAACAGAAGAATTGATGCCTTATGCAATTATCACAGCACACAAGCTTGCAAAAAAACTGGAAGAAGTCAGAAGACAGACACCATTCTTAAGACCAGATGGTAAAACACAGGTCACAGCTGAATATGTTGATGGAAAGCTTACAAGAGTTGATACAATCGTTGTATCTACACAGCATACTGCTGATGTAACACAAGAAGAAATCAGAAAGTGCATCAAGGAACAAGTCATTGATCCAGTCATTGATCCATCTCTTGTTGATGAAAACACAAAATATCTCATCAATCCATCCGGTTCCTTTGTACTTGGTGGCTCCTGGGGAGACTCTGGTACTACAGGCAGAAAGATTGTTGTAGATACATATGGCGGCTATGCCCCTATTGGTGGTGGATGCTTCTCCAGTAAGGATCCAACAAAGGTCGATCGTTCTGCTGCCTACTACGCTAGATACGTTTGTAAGAATCTAGTTGCCAATGGTTTAGCACATAAGTGTCAGTTAGAACTGTCTTATGCAATCGGTGTTCAACAGCCAATTTCTGTATACGTAAAATCTTTTGGAACAAGTAAATATTCAGATGATGAATTACAGGCAATTGTATTAAAGAACTTCGATTTCTCTGTAAAAAACATCATTGATGAATTAGATCTCAGACGTCCAATCTATCGTGAAACAGTTAACTATGGTCACTTTGGAAAGAAAGATCTTCCTTGGGAACAATTCAAAAAGATTGAACTTTAATCAAAAACGAGTCACAATGGCTCGTTTTTTTTCATGTACATAGTTCTTTGTCTGCCTATTGATTTTAGTCTGATTGCAGTATTACCACTTGGAATTACTGGCGCTGCACTTGCGACAGGGATTTCACAAAGTATTGGTGGATTCTTTCCAATCATTTACTTCATGAAAAAGAATATTTCACTATTAAAGATTATTCCAACAAAGCTGAAAGCATCTCCTGTCATACGTGCAGCATCCAACGGTGCTTCTGAATTCATGACAAATATTTCTTCTTCCTTAGTGTCTATGCTATTTAATCTGCAGTTGTTCGTTGAATACTCAAAAGATCTGCTGGAAATCACAGTCAAAGCATTTTCACTCTATTGCTTTACATTCTTGTTTTCTGGATTAAATACAATGACAAGTGCATTCTTCACCGTATTGAATAACAGAAAAATTTCAGCATGTATCTCTTTTGTTCGAACATTATTATTTCAGACAACATGTATTCTTTTATTACCACAACTGTTTGGTCCAGATGGAATCTGGCTGTCTACAGCCTGTGCAGAAATACTCGTATTAACCATCTCTATCTATTTCCTGATTACAAGAAAAGATGAATACCGATATTAAAAAAACAGATGAATTTTAATTTTCATCTGTTTTCTTCATTTTAATTACTTTTCAGCTTTCATCACAACCTGACATCTTGGACAGAGTCCATTTTCATCAGCTTCTGTAGAGTAATTCCAGCATCTTGGACACTTTGTACCTGTTGCCTTGACAACCTTGACACTTCTTTCTGCACCAACTTCAACCGTTGCCTTAGAAACAATGAGCCACTGTGCCAAGCTTCCATTCAAGCCTTCATTTAACTTGTCAGCATCTTCTTCACATACTGTCAACTGTACTTCAGCTTCTTGTGCTGTACCGATTGTCTTAGCATTTCTGCTTTCTTCCAAAGCCTTCATGACATCAGTTCTGACATCAAGCAAGGAAGCAAATTCTTCCTTCAGTGCATCAGCATTTGCATAAGATTCCACTGCTGGGAAATGGCAATAATGAACAGATTCAGCTTCGTCATTATTGAAATGCATCCATACTTCTTCTGTTGTATAGCAGAGGAATGGTGCCCAAAGCTTAACCAATGCATCCAGACACTTCCAGTAAACTGTCTGTACCTGTCTTCTTCTTGTATCATTTAATGCATTACAGTAAAGAATATCCTTTGTGAAATCACAATAGTAAGAAGATAATTCATTTACCATAAAGTTCATCAACACTTTAGAAGTATCAACATAGTCATACTCTTCACAATCCTTGCGAACTTCTTTGACTACATCATTCAGTTTTACAAGGATATACTGATCTACAGCTGTAAGATCATCATAAGCAACCATATCCTTCTTAGGATCAAAATCATTTGCATTGATATTACCTAACAAGAAACGGAATGTATTTCTAATCTTACGATACTGATCAGAAACTTGCTTAATATTGCTTGGTCCAAGCTTCAAGTCTTCCTTGAAGTCAGATGTCATAGCCCAAAGTCTAAATACATCGGCACCATTAACATTGATAATATCCATTGGGTTTACAACATTACCAACAGACTTACTCATCTTTTCACCCTTAGAGTCAACAACATAGCCATGAGAAAGAACTTCCTTATATGGAGCTGTTCCATTGACTGCAGTAGAAACGATCAATGAAGAGTTGAACCAGCCTCTATACTGGTCACTGCCTTCAAAGTATAGATCACATGGATAATCATATCCTCTAGCCTGCAATTCATTCCAGCTGGATCCACTATCGAACCAGACGTCCATGATATCCTTTTCTTTTGCAAAGTTACCATTTGGAGATTTTGGATTTGTGTATCCTTCCGGTAAAAGATCCTTTGCTTCATGTTCAAACCAGTAGTTAGAACCATATTTACCAAACAATTCAGCAATATGATTAAATACTTCAAGTTCCATGATTGGAGAACCATCTTCATTATAGATGATAGGAATTGGTACACCCCAGAGTCTTTGTCTAGAAATACACCAGTCACCTCTATCCGCAATCATATTATGCATTCTCTTCTGACCGAATGAGTTATGCCATGTAATCTTGTTATCAATTTCATCTAAAAGCTGTGGTTTCAATTTATCAATAGAACAGAACCACTGTTTCACAGCTCTGAAGATAACCTTCTTCTTTAAACGATCATCATGCGGATAGCTATGTGTGATATTTTCAACAGCTAATAAGCATCCCTTTTCATTCATATCATGAATAACAGCCTTAGAACAATCTTCAAAGAACATTCCCTGATACTTGCCAGCTTCTTCATTCATATTACCTTGGTAATCAACAGTATTGATTGGAGCGATGCCATATTTAGCACATACAAGGAAGTCATCCAAACCATGACCACCAGCTGTATGAACAACACCAGTACCATCTTCATCTGTAACGTGCTTGCCAAGTAATGTTGGACATTCCTTGTCTAATACAACATGATGATATGTAATACCTTCTAATTCTCTACCTTTGAATGTTCTTAGAACACCCTGGTTTTCAAGATTGAACTTTTCAAGCAGCTGATCAACAAATTTAGCTAAGAATACAAGTTTTCCCTTTTCTGTCTGTACTTCAGCATATTCAAGATTATCATTTAAACATACTGCTTCGTTTGATGGAATTGTCCAAGGCGTTGTTGTCCAGATAACGTAATAATCATCACTGTCTAATACACCTTTGCCATCCGCAATCTGGAATGCAAGATAGATTGTCGCATCCTTAACATCACGATAAACAATTTCAGAGTCAGCAACTGCAGTTTCATTGAATGGTGACCAGTAAACAGGTTTTAATCCCTGGAAGATCATGCCTTCACTTGCCATCTTGCCGAATGTCTTAACCTGTCTTTCTTCAAATTCAGGTAAAAGTGTGATATATGGATGTTCATAATCAGCAACCTGACCTAAACGCTGTTCTGTTTCCATCTGTTGTGCAATCTGTGTATGAACAAATTCATCACATTTCTTTCTAAATTCAGCTGCAGTGATTTTCTTACGATCAACACCTAATTTCTGAATTGCATTTTCCGTTGGTAAACCATGTGTATCCCATCCTGGAAAGAATGGTGTGTAAAATCCTAACATTGCATGAGATCTAACGATAAAGTCCTTGATAGAACGGTTCATCGCTGTACCAGCATGTAAATTACCATTTGCATATGGTGGACCATCATGTAAGATAAATGCTTTTTCACCTTCATGATGCTTTAGAATTTCATGATAGTAGTTGTTTTGCTGCCACTGTTTTAAAATGCCAGGCTCTTTTTTTGCAAGATTACCTCTCATTTCAAAATCTGTCTGAGGCATGTGTAATGTTTGTTTGTAGTCCATGACTTCTTCTCCTTCTTAGGACACCATATAAAAAGCGTCCTCATTCTAAGGACGCTGTAAGCGCGGTACCACCTTAGTTTATGCATAGATACAACTATACATACTCTTGTTGGATCCTTTATCGCAGGATATACGACTGTTCATGAGGTGATGTCTTTTCAAAAACTTCCTTGCTGTTTTTCAGCTGCCACAGCTCTCTAATAAATTCCGTTTTCAAAAGCGCGTCCTCAATCAACGCAGTTTAGATTCCGCATCCTCGAGCCATCTCATATCTGGCATCTGAGGAATTCTGAAATCATCCAGTTGTTGAAGCAATTGTTCTAATTGTTTCTTCATATCACCTTTCACATCTGTTGCCTGAGAATACAGCTTCGTTAAATCAATTAATATTAATCTAGCAGTTGAAATGGCTTCACGAATAATTTCATCTGCATTTTTCTGTGCAGTAGAAATAATTTCATTTGCTTCTCTAAGCGAAAGACGAGCGATATTGTCAGCAGCTTCTTGACGAGACTGCTCAGTTGTGAGTATCTGCTGATATCTTTGCTTCATATCTTCCAGTGTTCTTGTTGTTTCAACTAACTGCTGCTGATATAAAGATAACTTCTTCTGAAGTTGTTCGATCTGTTGGGCGTATTGATCAATTGCATCATCTACCGCAAATCGGTCATATCCATTTTTCATGACTCTGAATGTTGGTTTCTGCGTACTCATGATGATTTCCCTTCTTATATACTCACTTCGATTTCTGCAAGGATGCGATTGCTTCTTGTCTGTTTCATAACACCAAGATACTTAAAACGACCATATCCACGAATAGAAATCGTATCGTTATTATCGCACATCTTATCCCCAGCTTCAAGCGTGATATGATTCACTTGTACAAGACCTTGCTGGATCATTTCTTTCGCTTTACTACGCGAAATATGAGCAATTCCCGCAACCAGAGCATCGATTCTTTCACTGGCAATAATCGCAGTCATTCGTCTGGTATGAAATACTTGGGATGGATGTTCCTGGATTTCATGAAAATGAACACTCAATTGATTGATTCTTGTTAAGTTGTCTATTAGAAATCTAGCCATCGATTCATTTGTATACAAATAAATATGATCTTCATCAATCCAGAAATCTCCAAAAGAATGGCGATCAATCTGTAGATGCATCAATGCTCCTAAAATATCTCGATGAGAAATTTTACGAAACCTTTGATCTACTCTTGCAGAAATACACGTGATATCAAAAAAATCATCTTCCTCATCATAGAGAAAAACGATTTTCTTTTTCCGTGCTTCTGGATATCCACCAACATATTGTATGTGCTTTGATGGTGGAAACATTTTACTGACATAAGCAATTTCTTCTTCATTCAAGAAAGAAGAATGCATTGTTTTATGCCATGTATTGCTTTTTTCTTCAAGATCGTATAAATGTGCAACTAATGAATCATAATCATCATGATTAGTCATCATCGCTTTCCAGGGAAATGTCACCTGTAACATTTACATTCTTTGGAGTACAAAGAATAACATTATGACCAATCTTCTGAATTGTTCCATCTAACGCAAATACAACACCTGTCAAGAAATCAATTGTTCTTTGTGCATATTCTCTCTGTAAACGATGTAAGTTTACAACACATGCTTTTCTATTCTTTAAATGCTTTGCGATTTCTTCAGCTTCTTCAAAAGATCTTGGTTCAAATAAAACCATAGACGCATTTGTAGGAATTGTATTTACTGAAGTCTTTGTAGCTTCATAAGAAGAAACTGGCTTTGTTTCACTTTCTTTGTACTGAAGAACCTGTTCCTTTTCTTCGTACTGATTATCATCATCTTCATATTCATCATCGTCATCATCTAATGGTGCGATAAAATTTTTTAATTTTTCAAATGCCATATTGTTTTCCTCCAATAACACGACTATTATAACACGCAACACGCTTTGATGAATATCATAAAATCGCTTTGTAACGCGAAATATCATCTTTTCATACGAAAAATACAATAGTACAATATTTGCATGAAAAAAATCAAAGAAAAACTATTCAACCGTTTTGCATGTATCTTATATGCAATCGCAGCTGTTCTTTCAGCAGTCTATGGACTGGTCTATGGCCCATTCTATGTTCACTTTATTGATGGCTTAACAATCATGGGTGTTTTATACTTTATGATTGCGGTCATCCTTTGGGGACAAAAAGGAAAAATCATTGATATGAATTCCATTCGTCTTAAAAGATTTTCTCAACATTCGCAAGATGCTTTTAATGAGAATGAACATTATGGCTATTATAAAGAGAAGAATAAATTCATTTACCCTTCTCTTCTTGTCTTATTGATTGCTTTTATTCTTGCATCACTCTATTAATAGATACCTTTTAGAGAATGCATACTTTTTCCACAGTGTGGACAAACATCCTTTTCTCTAGATGAATGAAAACCACATTCTGAGCATGTACATCCTGGTAAATATACAACACCATTGATGTAGTGCTCATCTTTTTTTGTATCATGGATCCAATGAGGAACTCTTTTTTTCATTGCATCCAAAGCAGATTCACCTTTATTTAAACGAATTCCTTTACCAATTACTTTTTTCTCCATATTTCCTGTCTCCGGATACATATCCTACCACAAATTTATGGAAATACTTGTATTAAATTTTGTGAAATATTGGCTGCATATGATCGAATGTACAAATTTCATTAATTCCAATTTCATTTTTCAAGATAGCATACGCATCTTTGATATGAGAAGCTAAATATTTTGTTTCATGTGCATCTGAACCAACTGTAATGATTTTTCCACCAAGATCTTTATATAACTTTAGAATTGCACGAGATGGCTGTGTATCTTTTAAGCCATATTTCCAGCTGGATGTATTAATTTCAATCCCTTTTCCATCACGGATTGCATACTTCAATATTTCCGCAATGATATCTTTTTCATTCTCAAATGGATAAATTCCATTTTCATCATAGCGTGCCATTAGATCCAGATGTGCCAGACAGGAATAATGATGAAACATCTGCATTGTCTGATAGATTTCTTTATAATATTCATCATTATATTCTTTCTGTGTTTTTCCTTTTTGGAAATCCTGCGTCCAGAATTCTAAATTATTCACTTGATGCATCGAAAATAAAACAAAATCTAATTCATTTTGATAAGAATCAAACAACTTTTCATATGCATCTACTGTAATCGATTGAATGCCAAATTCCAATCCTTTCTTAATAGATATCGAAGATGCATACTTCTTCTGATACATATTTAAAGCTTCAAAATATTTCGGATAATTCACATTAGCTAAAACAAGATCCACTTCTTTTCCATGCTCAATCGCATGCCGAATGATAATACCTTCAGGATCATCCCAATCTCTTTTAATGCCATAATCTACATGATCTGTAAAACACATTTCATCTAGACCTAATGTAATCGCCTTCTGGATCTGATTTTCCATTGGTTCATTGGAATCGTCAGAATACTCACAATGTAAATGATAATCTGCGTACATAAATAAATTCTCCTAAAGAAACTATACAATAAAGAAAAAATAATGGAAGAAAATCTTCCATTATTCATACAACGGATATTGATCCGTTAACTGCTTTACTTTAGCTTTTACTGTTTCTTTGTTCTTTTCAAAATCACTTGCAACAAGATACAGACATTCTGCAATCACATCCATATCTTCTTTCACAAATCCACGTGTTGTAATCGCAGCTGTACCAATTCTGATACCACTCGTAACAAATGGAGAAAGTGGTTCATTTGGAATACTGTTCTTATTTAAAGTGATATTCACTTCATCACATGCATTCTGCATAAATTTACCTGTGATATTGAAATTTGTCAGATCAACAAGTACTAAATGATTGTCGCTGCCGCCAGAAACAAGATGAAATCCGTATTTCTTTAAACTTTCTGCTAAAGCAGCACAGTTTTCAACAAGTCTTCTTTGATATTCTTTGAATGATGGCTGTAAAGCTTCCTGGAAGCACACAGCTTTTGCGGCAATGATATGTTCCAGTGGACCACCTTGTGTTCCAGGGAATACAGCCTTATTGAAGTTATATTTCTTATTTGCTTCTTCAGTTGCCAAAATAAAGCCGCCACGAGGACCTCTTAATGTTTTATGTGTTGTAGAAGTTACGACATCTGCATATGGCACTGGAGATGGGTGTAAACCTGCCGCAACTAATCCCGCAATATGTGCCATGTCTACCCAAAGTACTGCACCGCACTTATCTGCAATTTCTCTGAAACGCTTAAAATCAATGATTCTAGGATATGCAGAAGCACCCGCGCAAATCATTTTTGGTTTACATTCCATGGCTTTCTTTTCGACTTCATCATAGTCAATATAGCCATCCGTATTCACACCATAGCTGACAATATTGAAATAATTACCTGAGATATTTGAAGGGGAGCCATGTGTTAAATGTCCGCCAGCATCAAGGCTCATACCCATCAAAGTATCACCTGGCTTTAATACGGCATATTCTACAGCTAAGTTTGCTGAGGCACCGGAATGCGGCTGAACATTCGCATATTCTGCACCAAATAATTTTTTTACTCTTTCAATGGCAATCGTTTCAATTTCATCAATACACTGACATCCGCCATAATATCTTTTGCCACTGTATCCTTCAGCATATTTATTTGTCGCAACACTTCCCATTGCCATCATAACTGCTTCAGAAACTATATTTTCACTCGCAATCAATTCAATATTATCTTTTTGACGCTGATATTCTCTTTCTAAAGCAGCACCAATTTCTTCATCTTTGCTTTTCACAAATTCCATCGTTTCTTTTACAATGCTCATATTCTTTTCCTCGCATTCATTGTTTTTTATTATACTAGACTTTGGATACATCACTGAAAGAAACAATGATCATTTTTCATAAATTCAGTCAGTTTTAAAAACAATTTTCAATCACATCAAAAAAAGAGATTTCAGAGAATCTCTTTGATTTGTAATAAATCTGTAATTGTATGTTCAATGGTATCTGGTACTTCTGTTTCTTTTTTCTGATAGAAACATGTATGCATATGACTATTCAAACCACCTTGCATATCAGATGTCAATGAATCTCCAATGATCATACAAGTAGAAGGATCTTGTTTCAGCTCTTCTAATGCATAATCAAAAAATTCTTTTGCGGGTTTAGATACACCAATCTTTTCGGAAATAAAGAAATGAGAGAAGTAAGATTTAATGCCACCAATCTCTAAACGATGCAGCTGTTGTTCATATGGGCCATTGCTGGCTACGCAAAGTGTATATTTATCTTTTAGATATTCCAGCATTTCAATCGCATTCTTTTCTAAGATGGCACTGTTGTATAATGCATCCCTAAAATACGTTTCAAACCTGACACCATCAAAATCAATATCTAATGCTTCAAATACTTTATTCCATCTGATTTTTTTCAATTCTTCAAACTGTAAAGTTCCTTCTTCAATTTGTCTCCACAGCTTATCATTTTCTGTATGGAATGTATCATACATCCAATCTTCATAAGTTTTTAAATGGAACTCTTCAAAACCTTGCTTCATTGTCTGCTTTACATATGCATCAAAGCTAAGTAATGTATTATCAATATCAATCAAAACTGTCTGAATCATTTCATTCTGCCACTCAAAATGTGTTGAAATATACTCAAACACATCGAGAAATTGAAGTCCTTGCGGATACTTCTTACTGCTTCATTGTGTATGCTTTGGCGATTGTAAACAATACGCTACTCACAAGTTCTTGTACACTCCACAGTCGTAAATTCCTGCGATAGCCCGCAGTACATACTTACGTTT
>OIYH01000059.1_pt1 | contig 92951 bp, 68 predicted proteins | sample 1587911 | NCBI WGS metagenome assembly OIYH01 (sample SAMN03283252) | human gut metagenome | biome: human-associated habitat; material: feces | host: Homo sapiens | place: USA | collected 2013
TCCTTTCCTGACGGAGTCCTCACAGTAATCAAAGAACATATTCCATCTGGCCAAGTAGAAAGATGACATGAGTCCCGACCACTCACGGCTTGCATAGTCGCCAAGACTGCTGCCACGGTCGCCCCAAGTGGTGACAAGGCAGCGCGCGTTGCTTTCAAAATAGTTCTTCTCCCTCTTGTCGGCGCCCCAACTTCTCGCGTCCGAGATCCATCCGCCCAACAGGAAAGAAGGCTCGCAGGCAAGCAGAGCATCCATGTCCTTGAAGATCCCGTTGATTCTCCCGCGGAGAGCTTTCATCCGTACAGGATCTTCGTCATCAAAGGCTTTGGAGTATTCCAGAACCTCGTCCTGAAAGACATTGGCAAGATACTGCCTTGTCATGTTCACAAGATCAAAACGCTTGGCGGAACTGTCGAAAAGGAGTTCCAGCGCTTTTTTAAGATCCGCGTTCGGGAAGCCGCACCTTTCTTCCGATGTATGGCGGCACCGGCCAAGATCAGGACGGAGGGTCATCGGGGAACGGTGACCCTTGCCATTATAGATCTTCCGCGCGAGCATATTCCACGCCTCCGCAGCTGCCGCGCTTCCGTCCGCCCTGCGTTCCGCGAGAGCCGAGGCATATTTTTCCGGAGTCAGTCCCCTGCCATAGCTCCATGCTTTCTCAAAGACATAGTCAAACATGTATGGATTGCAGTCGAATCCCTCAAGGGTGCCACCCAGTCCACATATTCCCGGGCCTGCCTCAGTCAGGACGTTCTCTATCTTCTCATGCGTGTCGGCGAAGTTGCCTTTGAGCATAGAGTTTCCTCCAAAATTCCCGAGGTAGCACCAGATGAAAGGAACGCCGTAAAAGCTGTCTGTCATCTTCCAAACCTCCTGATAGTCACAGTAGTAGTCCAGCAACATCGATCGTTCGGCAGGATACGATGTGATGTAGGACTTTATCCTCTCTCCCGTCCAGTCTTTCCTTTGGTAGTAGAAAAGCCAAGTCATCTGGAGCCACACGGCATCCTTGTCAGCACTCACCAATGACTCGCAGACCTGCCGGCCGACCCTGGCAAGGTAATCCGGTTCCCAGGACGGCGGAGTCACCTCGTTGAACAGATCGATTCCATAGATGTGGTCAGTGCCATACATCTCTTCCTGAATCTCCAGAAACCTTTTCTGGATTCTTGAATATAATGGATCCATAGGATCAAGGAACCAACAGGTGTATGGTTCCTTGAATCCCGCCCATTCTCCCAGAGAACGGATGTCTGCCTCAGGGAAAACGCGCTTGACGGCTTGCGGCACATGTCCCGCGAAGGCCGGCAGGACTGTTCTCATGCCAAGCTCCCGTTCCCGGCGGACAATCTTCCTCTGCAGTTCCTCCTGTCCATCAAGCCAAGACACCGGAAGCGGCCCCTGCCATCTGTCAATGTTCTGCATCCGATGCCACGGAAGATGTGCAGGGCCTGTGAAATAGCCTCTGATCTCATCATCGGTCAGACCAAGTTCCGACCAGACCTTGTACCAGACGCTTTCCTGTCCCGTGATCGCAAGCGGGAGGTTTATCCCGTTCAATGCCATCCAATCAATGAAGCGTTCCCATTCCTTCCAGCCCCACCACGGAAGAGTGTAACCGAAAGTACAATAATTAAGGAAGAAACGGTTGGCCACCCTCGCCTCTGACGTGAACGGTTCTCCGACCACCGGCAATGATGACGGCAAACGGACAGGATCGTGACTGTACCATGAGACATCAACCTTGCAGCGATACCTTAGGTACCAGTTCAGTCCCATAGCCATCGCCGGCGCGCCAGTTCCGCTGACAAGAACTCCGCCGTCGGAATCCTCCACGGTGAAGAATTCAGCATCAGCCTTGTTGCGGCTTACATCCTGAAACCTGATCCGGTCACATTGTTCTCCCAAGATTCTCCGGGCCAATGCAGTGGCGGCCTCAGTCGAAACGGAGGCGAAAACGGAGTCGGTACAGGCAGCCATCAGAACCATGGCCAGCATGAGACGAAGTTTCATCAGACCTTGAGGAAGCATTTCTTGCGATAAAGGAAATAAAGGAATAACCAACAGACTGTGAAATAGCCGATGTTCATCACGAGTCCCGAACAACTTTCAGGGACAATGCCGGACAATCCTTTGAAGAAGAAGCCGGTCACAGGCCAGAAACCTATGATTCTCTGCGCCATGTAGATTGTGATGGAGTTCATGCCGACAACCTGGAAAAACACCGTGCCTTTCCTCCAGCCTTTGACATCGATCAGATAATAAAAGACAGCGAACAGCCCTATCGACCACGCCCCGCACGCAAGGACGAAAGTGCTGGTCCACAATTTTTTGATGACGGGGAACCAGTGAGCCCAGACGACAGCCACGATCGCCATGACAATGGCCGCCGCAAGCATGTTCAAAGTCTTTCTTTCTCCGGTGGCGGGCGATTCCTTGACGTAGCGCCCCGTGAACATTCCAAGCATAGCCGTGACGACAGCGGGAATCGTGCTGAGAATTCCTTCCGGGTCATATACTCCCGGCTTGTAGATGTTGTCCGGAAGCAGAAGCCTGTCGATGTAGAAGGCTATGTTCCCCTCTTTTGACAAGGAATCCGCACCTGCCGGAGCATCCGGGGCTACGACAAGTTTGAGAAGAAGAAAATACCCTATAAGGATACCGGCAGCGACACCCCACTGTGTCTTCTTTCCGGTGTGGCAGTACAGGATGGCCGCCAGCATCCAAGCCAGACCGATTCTACCAAGCACACTTGGAATGCGGAGAGACTCGAAGTGAAACTGGAAGAAACCCTCATAGACCAGTCCGAGGAAGAAAAGCGTCAGTCCACGCCGGATGACATCCAATGTTATCGACTTATCCGACAGTCCCTTCGAGCGTTTTTTCTCAAGAGAGAACGGGAATGTCATGCCGGAAATGAACAGGAACAGCGCGAAGATCGTGTCGTGGTGATGCAACCCGATCCAGTTCACATGGTTCATCTGCTGAGCCAGCCAGCAATCCTTGCCTCCCGGAAATATTCCGCAGGCCTCCGCGATGACAGCGCTCAGCCCCATGATGAACATCATGTCAAAGCCCCTGAGCGCATCCAACGACAAGAGTCGTCCGTTTGAGTTCGCCATATACCCTAATTATTCAGTATCGTCAGTTTCCAGTTTCCTGTCGGCCCCCAAAGGTAGCCGGTGTATAATATTCCTTTACGGATCTTGATGCCTTCCGCCTCGAAATAGCCGCTCTTGGAACCCAACTTAACTATTCCGGCCTTGTCATCAATGAACGCAAGGCTCTGCTGAGAAAGCTCGACCATCCCGTTGAAAGTTATCACTGAGACCTTTGCAGTCCTCTTGCTTCCGTCCCCGGTGAACCAGTAAAGACGTTTCTTGTAGATGCAGAAACCCTGCATCGGAGCTCCGTCGTTCAGTTCGACACTATTGATGAAAAATGAATATTTCGGCTTGAGGGCGCTCAGGTCATGAACAGCCACGTCGGGGCTGATGGTCTCGATTTCAGCGACAGGACCGCTGCCTCCGCCTCTTACAACAGTTCCGATGTTCACGGTTGTGACAGGAACCTTCTTAGCCTCCTTCAAGGACCAGACCACGACTTTTGTGTCTTTTCCCGAGACCTCGCCACTTGAGTAGAGGATGCAGAGATTGTCGTTCTCCGTGTCGGTGCAGACCAGAAGATTCTGATAAGGCCCGACATAATAGTTGTCCTCGCAATCCTCCGGCATAAGTGTCACGCCAGGCTGGTACCTGACCCGTGAGATGATCTTTTCCGCGTAGTAGTCCCCCTCGCCGCCTAACCTGCTGGAATAGTTCGATGTCCAGACGTAGGCATCTTCGCCGTCCTCCTCGACCGACATGTTCGTCCCATGGGCGGCGTACCAGATCTTCATCTCCTTCCGGTACTGTCCCGAAGGGGTCATCCGTTGGAAGTACAGTGCCGAATGACGGGTGCCGCATGCCAGGATGTCACCGTTCTTGAGAATGTCGAAGCATTGCATGCCGACATCACCGCCCGCGATAGACAACGCATTGGCATACACGATGTCATCCGATAATGTTTTTCCGTAACGGTCGGACGGGATGTCCGGCTTGTCGGTCTTGACGATAGTGTTTTCACCTCCGTTGCCATAGGATGAGGCATGGCCGCAGGCACACTGCGAAAACAGAATGCCCGCGACCAATGAAAAAATGAGAATAATCCTGTTCATTTATCCAATTGAGTTCCTTGCGAATAAACAAATCATTTCGTCCACTCCTCCGGCAAGGTGTCTGTCCACTTTTCCGGAAGGATGATGGTGACCTTGGAAGCCTTGGATGCGTTCACGGTCGCCTCGTCAACGGTGCTGGCATCCGTATTTCCTGTGTTCAACTGTACACTGGTGAACACGTTTGACACATAACCTTCCCCTCTCACCATGGCGAAGACATCACCTGTGTTGGCGGATTCCTTGATCTGGATGGTCGGGTAGAATCCGCAGACGAGGCCGGCGGCATAAGGCTTGTCGGCTTTTACGCTGGCGTGCGAGCCGACATAGACATTGGCGGAGTTCGTACATTTTGTGATCACGATGTTGTCCGCGCCACGGCCGATCAGACCCGCTCCGCCTTGGGTGGTATAGCCCATTACCTTGCCTTTGTTGTGGCAATCGGTCATCTCCAGAGAGTTGTACACTGTTCCCATCAATCCACCGAATGATGCTGAATATGCAACCTCGCTGCGGCAGTCAACCGTGCCTTCGTTGCGGCATCCAGTGAGTTTCATGGAGCCTTCGCCCCCATCGCGGATAAGTCCGATGAATCCACCCACCGCATCACCTATCGCCTTGACCGTACCCTTGTTGTAGCAGTTCTTGGCGACAAGCATCTTCCCTTTAGCGACCCTCACAGCACCTGCGAGACCTCCGACGTTACCGTTACCTTTTTTGTCCGCTCCGTTTGTGAATATTATGTCGCCAGCGTTGTAACAGTCCTCATAGTAGCCACACGCATAACCCGCGATACCTCCGAGACCGGCGAAATTTGTCTTGCCGCCACCGAAGTCTGCTTTGATGTTTCCGGTGTTGTATGTCCTGTACATCTTGACTCCCGCACCGTCCGACTTTCCGAGAATGCCTCCGAACCAAGCGTTCCCGAGGCCGATCTTGTTGGTGCTGATCGTGACATCGGACTCGTTCGAGCAATCGTAGATCTCAAGTCCGTCATTGTCCCACACGTCCGCGATGAGACCTCCGAAAAACATCACCGCGACGAGGGAGAAGTTTCCGCGCACATGGCAGTTCCTGTAGGTTCCTCCGGCCGTCTCATCCCCGACCAGTCCACCGATCATCGTTCCCTGACGGGTGTTCCCGATCTGCGTCTGAGTGTATTTCACGGTAGAGATGACGTTCTCGAACGTGGCACCGTTGCTGTAGGCGGCGATGCCGCCGGCTCTGTCGTTACCATCCGTGATGTTGAATGTTCCGGCGATCTTGAGGTTCTTGACGGTACCGTCGCCTTTGACGGTCTGGAATATTCCCGCATCACCGGAATTGGATTCGATCCTGTAGGTGATTGTGTGATTCGCCCCGTTGAACACTCCGGAGAACCCAGCATTGACATAGAGGGATTTAGGTGTTCCGGTGAGGTCTATGTCAGAGTTGACGATGACCTCGCCTCCATCCTTCCAAAGCGAGCAGTCACCGCCTTTCATGTAAGCCTCGGCGAAAGCAAGGAAATCATCGGCATCATTGATTCCGAGCATGGACACCGGCAGTTCCAACTCTCCGGTCTCTCCGGTGTCTGAAGTCAGATCGAAACGCACTGTTCCGGATCCGGTGAAGCCTTCAGCGGTGGCAGACGGCGCGGTCACAGTCAACGTGGCCTCGTTGTCGCCCTTCTGCAGATCGACATTCCATCCGGCAGGCACATTGGTGATCGTCACATTGTCGATGTTGGCATATTCAACGGACTTCATCGTGCTTGTGGAGCCGTGCGCGACTCTTTCCAGTCTATCCGCCTCGAATTTGAGAACAGGAGCCGACGCAAGAACCTGCACGCTGAACGAAACCGGGCTTCCCAATGTCCCTCTCTTGCTGACAGGGGTGACCGTGATTGTGCCTTCATGCTCGGCGGTCTCGTCCTTCAGGGCCGGAGCGGTGATGTCAACCTTGCAGCCTTCCCTGTCAAAGACGACCGTCCAACCTTTAGGAGCTGTGCTTTCAATGCTCCAGACATTTGAGAGCGAGGCCGGAATATTCATTGTCTGGGCATATTTCATGTTCAGCCCTTCCGCCACTCCATCAAGAGTGAACTCTACCGAGGCATCAGTCACCGAGACATTGATTGAGCGGGTCAATGTCCTTCTGTCGTAAGATGTTACATCTATCTTGACCACACCGTTCTCCGCAGCCGAAGTGTTGTCTCCGGCAGGAGACGAGATGTGTATCTTCTTCTCTGTCGCCGCAAAATAGGCGTCCCATCCGGCAGGAGTCGTGAACTCCACCTTCGAGACTCCTTCCGAGCTGACAGGGAATGCTCTGGCCTCATCGTAGAAAAAAGTCTGGGTTCCGCCAAGCTCCGTGCCGGCGTCACCGTTGATGTCGAAAGTGAAAGCCTCCTCGACCTCTTTGTCGCATCCGACCGCCATGGCCAAGGCCAGAGAGACAGTCGTTAATATTTTCAGATAATTCATTTTCATATAATTCATTTTCATTGTTATTAATATCCTGGGTTCTGTACTAGATTCTTATTCTTGTTAAGCTCGCTCTGAGGAATGGCAAGCCAGTAGTTCTTTTTGTCGAACTGTCTCTTGGCCTGCTGCTCGGCCTCCACAACCCTGTAGAAATCATCCTGAGTCTTTCCGCTGACATTCCAGGCCTTAGGCTGTCTGTTCAGCAGGTCCTCGGCCTCTTTCCATCTGCGGATGTCATGATAGCGCCGTCCCTCGAACATGAACTCTATCGAGCGTTCCTGATGGAGAACCTTGCGCAGATCGTCTCCGGTAGGGATTCCGCCGACAATCGCCCATGAATCCTCGAACTTAGGAAGTCCGCACCGTGTCCTTACCTTGTTCAGATAGAGAAGACTTGTGGAGCTGAGGCTTCCGTTATATTCAAAGTCGGCCTCCGCATAGTTCAGGTAGAGTTCCGCCAGACGGAGGTACGGGTATGAGTAGGGAATGGCGTTCTTGGTCTTCTTCTCGTAGTCGTAGTAACTGCTTTTACGCACCCACTTCTGGCAGAAATAGCCGGTGCAGCTCTGGTACTCGGTGGTCGGTGAAATCCATCCGTGAAGTTCGCCGCCTCTCGCGTGGAGGGTGATCTCCTTGCTCTCGATCTGGAACTGTCCTCTGTCGTAGCCGACCGATGCGTAGAAACGAGGATCCCTGTCTCTGTGAAGGAGTACCGTGCTGTCGCCTGGAGCCACACTGTACAGATCCCTGTCCTTGGTGAGCGGATCCACATCCATCGGCAGACCGTTCTTGGAGTAGTACATCTCCACAGCCTCCATGGTCGGCACGAGTGTAGCCTGCCAGCTCATCTGGTCATTCTGCACGGCGCGTGGAGTGGAGCAAAGCTGGAGGTTCCAGATTTCTGTCTTGTCGCCTTTGGCCATAAGATATTCCTGGCCGTTCCAGTCTTCCCCCGTGAATGCATTGTAGTAATTATCCTTCCCTTGCGTCTGGATGTCTGATCCCGGCTTCTGGTTTGTGGTGTAAAGGGAGTAGTTCTTTTCCGCTTCGATGATGGCTTCCTGACTGGCATCCATGGCACGTTTCCATTTTTCCCTGTCGCTGACAGTGCTGACAAGCTGTGTCCCGTCCGGATTCTTGAAGTCAACCATGTCCGGATTGCCGTTCACAAGCGGAGACGCGGCCCAAAGGAACAGTCTGGCCTTGTAGGCAAGTGCCGTGGCTTTGGACGGAGTCCCCCATTCCTGTTCGATCACAGACTCCGGAAGCAGTCCGGCCGCCTTGTCGTAGCACTCAGCGATGAAGTCAACGCACTCATCAACAGGTCTTCTGCTCGGGAACATCTCGTTCTTATCATCGGTGTCGAAAGGAATGAACCTCTTGATCAGCACCGTCGGCCCGTAGTAGTCGAGCAACGTCTGGTGGTAGTAGCCGATCATGAACCATGCCTCGCCCTCGTACCTTGAGGCGGCCGATGCGTCCAACCCTTTGACGTTATGAATATTGTCGATGAAGTAATACGCGTACCGGATGCCTCTGAAAAGATCATAGTTGGTTCCGTTCGTCCTTGCTACCGGAGCCCAGTAGCCAAAATATGTCTGGCTTGGATTCTCCTCATTGTAATGAAGACTTTTACCGGGGAACCAGTAGGAGGTGCTTCGCGGGCCTGACATGAAGTCGTCTCCGGCAAACTGGTCCGGTGATTTCGTATAAGAGAAGAGTACCGGCATGTACTGCATCATGTTGAAGCGGAATTTCTTCGCTTCGGCCGGTGTCTTCCAGATGTCGTTCTCGGTGGCCTTGCTCTTCGGGACAACATCCAGATAGTCGCAGGAGGTGTAGCCCAGCGTGAGCGCGGCGAATAATATCAATTGTATTTTTCTCATGACGTCAAATGTTAGTAGTTGAACTGGATGCCGATGTTGAATGTCCTCTGGAGAGGATAGGTGAGACCGTTGCCGGAGCCTTTCTCAGGGTCCCAGTACTTGAACTTTGAGAAAGTGAGAAGGTTGGTACCGGAAAGGTAAACCCTCATCATCTTCCAGGTGTAGCCAATCTCGGCTGTCTTAAGCCTGAGGAACGCCGCATTGCGAAGGTACAGGGTGCTGTTCACAGTGTTGTTCACATTCCATCTGTCGGACAGCCTTGGATAGGAAGCGTTTGGATTCGGGTCGCTTTCGGACCAGTGATCCTCCGCATGGTACATCATGAGACCGTTGCCCGGGTCCGTGGCCGTTGAGAACGGATGGTTGTCGTACATGAGCAGAGACCGTCTTCCAAGCCCCTGGAAGAATGCGGACACATCGAAAGACTTGTACTGGAGCGAGAATCCGAAACCGTACGAGAGTTCAGGGGTGGTTGTCTTGTCTATCCACATCTGGTCATCGTCATCGATCTTGCCGTCATTGTTCAGGTCTTTGTACTTCGCGTCACCGGCCATCAGAGGATAGAGGGTGGCGAGAGAGGACTGGTCAGGAGAGTTCCGGATGTCCTCGTCGTCCTCGAAATACCTGTCGAAGACATACATCTTCATGCTGTTGATGGAATGACCTTTCTTGTACTGATAATCATATTCATAAGAAGGCTCGTCCATGAATTCTATCTCATTGTGCGCATAGGTCAGCGATCCTCTCAGGGAAAGGATCAGCCCATTGGAGAAAGCCTTGTTATAGTCCAGCGAGGCATCGATTCCGCTGTTGTCAACCTTGCCGATGTTACCCCAAGGCGTGATGCCGGAAAGGCCGAATGAAGACGGCAGAGACTGTCTTTGCATGAATATTCCGCTACGTTTCTCATAGAAGTAGTCCACTATGAGGTTGAGCTGCCTGAAGAGCCCAAGCTCCACTCCGATGTCCAGTTTCCTGGAAGTCTCCCATGTGGCTGTGGCGTTGCCGTAGGTCGAGATCTTCGGGCCACTCTGCCCGTTCAGGCTTGGTCCAAGGGCTATTCCATAACTTGAGTTCATGTTGACTGTTGAAAGGTAAGGGAATCTGTCCGCCGTGCTGGAAGAGATCACATCGTTGCCGACAAGTCCGTAGGAAGCCCTGAATTTAAGCAGGTTGACTTTGTCTTTGAGGGTTCTCCAATATGGCTCGTTGGAGATCACCCAACCCGCCGCGATGGACGGGAAGAAGCCGAAGCGGTTCCCTTTCGCGAAGTTTTCCGATCCGTTGTAGCCGAAATTGCCTTCGATCATGTAACGCTTGTCATAATCGTAGGTGATTCTGCCTGCAAGACCTTGCTCACGGTATGGCAGGGAAGCATATTCATTGGCGGCCGCGATGTTCATGACCCTTTCTTTCTGGTGATAGAGGAAAGTCGCGCCGACGGTGTGCCTGAGGAATGTCCTGTTGTAGTCGATCTTGGCCTGGAATGACAGCTCGCGGAGTCCGTCATTCGCTCTTTTGGTGTCAAGGTAGGTGTTGCCCTGCTCCGTCTGGATCATGTCCAGAACATAGTTGCCGTTCTCGTCCACGCTAAAGTCGTGCACCCTGTAAAGGAATGGCTTCATGGAATGGCTCACGGCTGAATACACCCTGTTGTAGAATGTCGCCAACCCATAGGCACGGAGTCCCTTGGTGATGAAGCTGAGATCCTGATCCACCGAAAGAGCGGAGGTGAAATGTCCCCGGTATTGGTCTGAATAGCCCTTGCAGAGTTCGGCATAAGGGTTTGTGCTGTAGCCGGTCGTCCAGCGAGGGGCTGTGCCGAAACGGACAAAAGTGTCATCCTCCTCGGAAGGCAGTACCGGAGCGAACTCGCATGGCATCGCTTTCAGGCTGTAGTTGAACAGCGTCTCCGTGCCTGTCACAGGAGTGTGCTGGAAATGAAGCTGGGTGTTCATTCTCAAGGACACTTTCGTGGTCGATGTCAGGAAGGCGTTGATGTTGGCCTGGAAAATGTATTTCTGGGAATTGATGTTCGTGTTGAAATCGGAGAAATCCGGCTTCTGGAGGATTCCGTTCTCATTGTGGGCAGCCACATTCATGAAGTAATCCACCTTCTTGCCTCCACCGGTCATGTTGATGTTGAAGTTCTGGTTGAAAGTCCTGTCCTTGAACAGAAGATTGTACCAGTCCACGTCCGGATAGGCGTACGGATTCACATGGTTCATGGTGTTCGTGATTTTCTCCTCGGAGTAGTAGGCATCCTTTCCTCTGGTCTGAAGAGCCTCGTTGAATGTGTTCATGAAGGTGACGGCATCGGCAGCTTTCGGAATTTTGGTGGCCTCTGAGGTACCGGTCTCGACCCTTACATTGATGGACATTCTCTCGGCGTTGCGTCCGCTCTTTGTCGTGATGATCATGACTCCGTTGGCTCCCCTTGAGCCGTAGAGAGAAGTCGCTGTGGCATCTTTAAGGATCGAGAAAGACTCGATGGTCTCAGGCGCTATGTTATTGAGCATCTGGGCTGTGACCTCTACACCGTCAACGATGTACAACGGGGATTGCCCGCTTCCGAATGTGGATATGCCACGGATCCAGAACGTAGCTCCGTCCGCCACACCCGGCTCTCCGGTGGACTGTACGGAGATCACTCCTGCAATCCTTCCCGCGAAAGAGGTGGAAAGGTTCGATGTGGACGCACGCAGCTCACTTGGCTTCACAGCCTGAACGGCTCCCACAAGACTCTCTCTCTTCTGCGTACCGAATCCTACAACCACCACATCGTCAAGAGTGTTGGCGACTTCGGACAGTGTTATGATCCGGATTTTGGACAACTCCTCCACAGTCAGTTCCTTCCTGTCATAGCCGATGCACTCGAAGGTCACCGTCACGGCTCCGTCCGGAAGCCGGAGGTCGAAGTTTCCGTCCACATCCGTCACCGTTCCGGTTGTCGTCCCGGCCACATAGACACCCACACCGACTATCGGCTGGTTGTCAGAGGATGAGATGACCGTCCCTTTGACGGATCTCACGTTTTCTTTACGGACAACGGAATTCTGGACCTTTGAGATTGTGACGTACTTCCCGTTGATGGAATAATGCATCGTCGGCCCAAGAATCTTGTCCAACACAGAAGTGATCGAAGCGTCCTTGAAGGATGCCGTCACCGGAATGGTCGTGTTGATCTCGTTGCTGTCGAAGATGAAATGATAACCCGTGCGGGCTTCCACCTCATCCAGGACGGCTCCTAATGTTGTAGAGGAAAAGTTCCCCGTGACCTTCTGCGCGCTCATCGCCGTTGGCAGCAAGAGACATAGCGCCAGAATGACGATAATAGGTTTGTGTCTCATGAATGTTACTGGTTATTGTTTTTGATTTATGTAATAGACTTTATTGCCCTTGCGGATGCTTATAGGAAGGATGTCGGACAGGACTTTAAGGATCGTGTCCACAGAGTCATCCTTGCTGAAAGACACGCGGATGGTCCTGTCACCCAAGGACTTGTCCTCAAGGATCAAGTGGGTGTCATACTCCCTTTCGAGCCGTTTCAGAAGTGATGAGAAAGGAATATTGCTGTACTTGATTATCCCGGAGGTCCATCCGCAGTAGTCTCTGACATCCACCGCTTCCTTTGTGAGTCCCTTGTCCCCGATCGTGACCAATTCTCCCGGTGACACGAGAGTCTCTTTCTCTCCGGTCTTGAACAGAATTGAACCTTCCACCAACGCCGTGAACGCCTCACCATCCTGCTCGTAGGCGGAGATGTCGAACTTTGTTCCCAGGACCGTGACAGTGCATTTGCTCGTATTCACGTTAAAAGGCCTCTCCTTGTCATGAGCGACCTCGAAATAACCCTCTCCAGAAAGGAAGATGTCCCTGGTTCTTTCGTTGAACTCCGATGTGTAGCTCAGCCTTGACCCTGCGTTGAGCATCACCTTGGTTCCATCCGGCAAAGCTATGTCAGTCCTTCCACCCGCCGGGACATTCACGACATATTCTTGAACCGCCGCGGCAGGGATCGCCGGATCGGATTCCCCTGTGTGGATTCTGAACATCACCACGGCAATGACGACCGCCGCGGCAGAGACCGCGGACACAAAACGCCATGCCCGGCGTCTCTTATAGGACTTGATTGTGGCCTTGACATCCGCCAAGGATGCCAGCACCTCCTCTGAAGGCTTGTGAATCTGCTCCCAGAACTTTTCGTATTCACGAAACTCTTTCAATTCCTCGGGAGTGGCGGTTATCCTGTCATAAATCTCATTTATCTCTTCCTTGGTCGCCTTGCCCTCAAGGAAGCGGTCATATAACTTTCTGATTCTTGTTTCCATTCTGTAAAATCGGACTTGTTACATTTATATAACACAGAATGCAGGATTTACCTAACCTTCCCGGATGATTATTTATCCGCGTGGAGGCTAATTTCTTATGAATGACTATATAAACGCACCTTACTCCCCCTGAGAACCGGCAGGAGTACATTCTTTTATGAAAATGGAAATCAGTCGGTTAACCTCCACGGCTGCATTATCATTTCTTGTCCAAAGCACTGAGGAAGAACTCTTTCTGCGGAGAGTCCGAAGCTGAGATGCGGCCTTTCAGACGCCAGACACGGTTGTAGATGACACTTTTTTCCTTGCCCATCAAGGCCGAGATTGTCGTGCTGGAGAACCCGGCGGCGGTGAAGCAGAAAAGCAGGAAATCATCTTCCTTCCACGACGGGAACTCAGCGCGGAGACGGGACATCACATTGTCCATGGTCTGATCGAGCATATTCTCAAGTCCCCTCTGCGTCTTTCTGTCACCGCGAAGGCCTTCGACGATGGATTTCACCTCCTTGAGGACCTTCGGCTGCAAGTTGTCCGTGCCTTCATAGACATAGTACTGCTCGCAAAGACGTTCAAGGACGTTGAAGCGGTCGATGTCTTTCAGTCCGGCCTTGCTGACCGGCCTTGAGAGACGGGCCTGAAGGTCTTCTGCGATATTCATAAACTTCTCCGTCTCAAGTCGTTCCGCTTCAAGTTTACGCCGTGCCTCCGCCCTACGGACGAAATAGACAGCGGACACGGCGGCGAGTGCCAGCAACGCGCCAAGGGCCAACACCCAAAGTTTCAGACGCGCGGCCAGAAGTCTCTCCCTGTCCGCCTCGGCCTGTCCTTGAATATAATCCCGCTGGCTTGCGGCCACAGCATCGGAAAGAGCGGCCGACTGGGTTCTGTTGGCATATTCCATGACCTTTTCAAGGGATACGAGAGCCTTTTTGGAATCTCCGCCACGGGAGGCAATCTGGTACTCACGGAAATTCACGTCAGCGATTTCCGCATCGGTCTCAGCTGTGGCACGGGCTTCCAAGAGCCACCGTTGGGATTCGGAAGACTTTCCCGCGACAGAATAGGCATAGGCCAGGATTCCTTTGTCGGAGGACGAGAGAGGGAAATCGAGATCCCGCGCCGCGCGGCTCAGAAGATCAATCGCAAGCGCCGGATCCAAGGTGTCCTTACTCATCGCAAGAGCGGCATAGGACTCAAGGCAGCGCGCCTCCAGAAGAGTGTCCCGCATCTCGTGGGCATCGAAAAGGACGCTTTTGAATATGTCCTCAGCGGCTCCGTACCGCCCCAGTCCGGATTCCGCCTGACCTATCTCCAACAATGCCTGTTGGGACTCGCGCTGAAAACCGGCTACCTTGAATGCCTCGGCGGAGCGCGCGAGGTACATCATCTCGTCCGTGGAGTTGCCGGAAGCGTTGCATGTGTGCGCCATGTCGTAGCATATCCGGGCCACACGCAGGGTATCCGCGGCCTTGACTGAATATTCAAGAGCCTTGATGTAGGTGACTATCGCGGCTGGAAAATCCCCGTCGTTGAACTGGTTGCGTCCGAGGCAGTAAAACGCCCTCCCCTTCTGGCCATCATCGCCTCGCCTGTCGAACCAGTCCGCCATCTTCCTCACATCCTTTGTCTCCAAGGTGTTGACGTAGCCAAGCCCCTGCTCGACCTCATCCAAAGCCTTGTCCATCTGGCTGAACAGTCCGGTGTCGCATGAAGACAGTGCCACAATGCAGGCGACAGTGATAATCAGGTAACTTGCTGGTTTCATCGGAAATGGTATTTGAATATCGGAATCAGGCGCATCAGGGTCAATCATTCCATCCCTGCGCCAGGATCGGATGCTCCAGACCATCCGGAGAAACCAGAACGGAGCCGACCTCCGGCTGGGCCAGATGGCCTATTATGTCGAAAGTCTGGAAGTCGCGGCGGAACTTCTCGGCGGACAGAATCGGAATCGTGAACAATAGCCTGAAGTCATCACCTCCGTTCATGGCGGCGGAGACAGGATCGATGTCCAGTTCCTTGCCGGAAGAGAAGCTGTTGCCCTCGAAAGGAATCTTGTCGGCGTAGATCTTCACGCCCAAGCCTGACTCACGGGCCAGTCTCTTTACCGCGTCCGAAAGGCCGTGGGAGACCAGATAACCGTGTGACGGGTAAATCTGAGCGTCCTCCAGCCTGGTGACGGTCGAGGCGCTGAGTTCCGGCTTGAGATAGCTCCCGATCAGCATCTTGTATTTCTCAAGCTGAGGCTGGACGGAATCATCCTTGGTCTTGTCGAACCCACGTTTCTCCCGTTCCAGAATCTGCTGGCCGAGGAAAGCCGCGCCGAGACTTCCTGACACGCAGACGAGATCCATGCTTCTGGCCTTTACCGTGCGTCCCTTCGTCAACTTGAATTCCTCCCCGATTGCCGAGACACTGATTGTCAACCCGTTCGGTGACGGAACCAAATCCAGGTCAACCGCCGAGAATCCGTGTTCCTTGGCGGCTGTCACGACTCCGAGCCAAAGATCCTTGATGTGGCTGAAATCCAGTTTGGCGGAAACGCCTAACCTTACGGACAACAGCCGTGGGTGCGACATGGATGCATATATTTCTCCGGCCACGGCCACAACAGACTTGTAGCCAAGATGTTTAAGAGGGAAATATGTCAGGTCGAAATCCATCCCTTCCACAAAAAGCCTTGAGGCGGAAGATAAAAAACTCCCGGCCGCCGGCTCAAAACCAATTTTTCCCTGTCGAGAGAAACCACTACCCTCGAAAAGCAGGTCGATAGCCTGCGTTTTGCCATATTCATTAAATGTCTTTTCCGCCATGATCGGTAATATTTCAAATGATGGTTAATAACACGGTGAACCAATTATTTTCTTCACCGATTTATCTTTAGGCAAAATTAGCACAATTTGTTAAATTTGTAGTCCACATATTTTCTTATGAATATAATAATTAGAGATAATGTTATGAAAAAAGTGATTCTTGCCCTCATGGCAGCCCTGATGGTTCTGCCGTTCAGCGTGGCAGCAAAAAAAAGAAAACCTGCCGACATCAATGTGATTTCCTACAACATCCGTGTCGGGACAGCCAAGGATGGCACCAATTCATGGGAATACCGTTACCCGGTTTCCGCGATGATGATCATGGACCAGAAACCGGACATATTCGGACTCCAGGAAGCCCTGGATTTCCAATTCAAGTACCTTGAGGAATATTGCCCCGACTACAAAGGCATCGGAGTAGGCCGCGAGGACGGAAAGCACAAAGGCGAGCACATGGCCATATTCTACAACAAGAAGACTGTCAAGCTGATCAAATGGGGAACGTTCTGGCTTTCGGAGACTCCGGAAAAGCCTTCCATGGGTTGGGACGCCGCATGCTTCCGCTCAGCCACATGGGCTTTGATGAAGGACAAGGCCAGCGGCAAGAAGTTCTACTACGTCAACACTCATCTTGACCACATCGGTTGGGAGGCGCGCAGAAACGGACTCAAGCTCATTGTGGACAGGATCGCGAGCATCAATCCGGAAAACTACCCGATGATCCTCACAGGAGACTTCAACATGAGGATTGACCGGCCTGAGTTCGAGGATCTCAAGAAAGTGATGCAGAACGCCCGCGAGGTGGCCGTCAAGACAGACCATCACAACACCTACAACGGGTGGGGCAAGGCTCCGGCGGACGAGATCATCGACTACATCTGGTTCAAGGGATTCAGCAGCTGCACTGAATATCAAACCATCACAAAGCCGTATATGGAAAGGACCTTCGTTTCTGACCACTATCCTATCAAGGCCACACTAATTTTTTAATGCCAATCGTTCCGCAAGAACATGAATATATTCAAAATGAAGGAGTTGATCACTATCACCGTGGCCGCCGCGCTGGCGGTTCCGGTTTTTGCCCAGGGAGCCTTGAAGCAGGATTCTCCTGAGCGTCACGGGATGAATCCGGAGAAACTCGCCCAAGTTGACAGAGTCATCAACGAAGCGATAACGGCCAAAGAGATTCCCGGAGCCGTGCTCTCTGTCGTCAGGGGGAACGACATCGTTTATCTGAAGGCCTACGGCAACAAGTCCGTGGTGCCGACGGTGGAGCCGATGACGACCGAAACGCTCTTCGACCTCGCCTCCGTCAGCAAATGCGTGGGCACGACGCTCGCCTTCATGCAGTTGATCGAGAACGGGTACGTACGCCTCACCGACAATGTGGACAGGTATATTCCTAATTTCAAGCCTTGGAAGGATCCGGAAAGTGGAGAGACCGTGGACATCACCATCCGCGACCTTCTGTCACACTCCTCCGGCTTGACACCTTACATCAACGCCGACACGTTCGTCAAGGAATATGGCGGAAACGACCCGGAAAAAATGGAGCAGTACATCGCCACCGAGATCAAAAGGAACTTCCGCCCGGGCACCGACTTTATGTACAGCTGCCTGAACTTCGTCACCCTTCAGAGAATCCTCGAAAGAGTGACCGGAGAGAAGCTTTATGAATATGCCCAAAAACATGTCTTTGATGTACTCGGACTGACGCACACCTGCTATTTCCCGTTGATCTACACTCCGGCGGTCAGCAATTCGGCCGAACTGGCCGGACTCTGCGCTCCTACAGAGGTTCAGGCTGACGGCAAGCCACTGGTAGCACAGGTTCACGATCCGATGGCCAGAATGATCATGGGCGGCAATTCCGGCAACGCCGGAGTGTTCTCGAACGCCGAGGACCTGTCCGTGATCTGCGCGGCCATCATGAACGGCGGCTGCCTCGTTGACAAAAAGGGTAACTCCCTTGAATCCACCAGAATCCTGAGCCCGGCCACGGTAAGGCTGATGACCACGATTCCGTCACAGAACGATCGATCCGTGGGACGGGCCCTCGGCTGGGACAAGAAGAGCTCGCACAGTGGCCTCCGCGGGGATCTATTCAATCCGGAGACCACGATCATGCACACCGGCTACACCGGAACCTCTATCGTGATCGATATGGAAAGCAAGACCGCTGTCATCCTGCTGACCCACAGGGTTCACCCTCAGGATAAAGGCGGCGTGGGCCGTCTCCGCGCCCTCGTGGCCAACATCGTGGCCGGCTCCATCATTCAGAACGACTGAATATGACCGTTCACCGTCTCATAGGATCACCGCTTGCCGCCATCATCTTTTTGGTGACGGCAGGCACTGTCTCCGCCCAGACCCAGAAAGAACTTCTGGATGAGTTGGACAGAACGATTGAGGAGGCGGAATCCTATGTCTCGGCAAAAGAGGTACGCATAAAGACCATCGAAAACACTCTCCACTCACGTGGAGTCTCTCCTGAAAGACAGTACCGGATCTACGGTGAACTGTTCGATGAGTATCAGCCTTTTAATTATGGCAAGGCAGTAGAGAATCTTGATAAACAGATGGAGATAGCCATGCTTCTTGGCGACAAGAGCAAGCTGAATGATGTCTATCTCAAGGAAGCGATGCTGAACACGGCCGCCGGAGAGTTTCTGGAGGCCAGGAATGATCTGGCGCGGGTTGACACGACCATATTCACAAAAGAGCAGGAAATCGCTTACTGCAATGTCCAGCAACGGTTCTGGTTCGATTATGACGAGAACCTGAAAGGTGCTGACAAATCCATGCTTAGAAAAGTGGCGTATTACCGTGAGCACCTGCTTGCCTTGGCGGACCCTTCGAGCAGCCTGAGCCGTTATGTGACAGTACGCAAGTACATCGATGAGAAGTACTTCGCCCAGGCGGACTTCATCAACAGGCACTCGCTCTCAAGAATGGATCCCGCAAGCCACGACTATGCTAACCTGGCATATTTCCAGGCAAGGATCTGCGAGAGCCTCAACCGCCGGGAGGAGATGAAGAACTGGTTCATCCGCTCCGCTATGGCGGACATCAAGACCGCCACCAAGGACAATGCCTCGCTGTTCAGTTTGGCGGACGCCCTGTTCAAGGACGGAGACTACGCGAGGGCTTTCAAATATTCAAGTTTCTCCCTTGAGGACGCGATCGCCTTCGACGCCAAACTGCGCCAATGGCAGATCTCCGCGATTCTTCCAGCCGTGCAGAAAAGCTACACGGACATCCAGCAGACCCATCAGAAAAAGACAAGTAATATGCTTGTGGCGATGTATGTGCTGGTGTTCCTGCACAAGAGTGCGGACGGGAAGCTGACCGCCGGACCGATTTGGGATTTCGACTGGGGTGTGCTTTCCTACAATGCTTCCCCACAGGCCAGAAACGGTCTGGTAAACAGGGATTCCTTCTGGTACGCAAGGCTGTTCGATGATCCTGATTTCAAGGCCGCGGTCAAGTCCCGGTGGAATGAACTGCTTCCGCAGCTGAAGACAATTCCTGCCTTCATCGATGAGATGGAGAAAACGCTTCAGACCTCGGCTGAGCTGAATTTCAAGATGTGGGATCCGGCAGAGGACGCATCGCAGAACGGTGGTGTGATTGTCAACGGAGACGAGAGGATGACGTACAACGCAGCCGTGGAGAGATTGAAAAAGATTTACGAAGAACGATTGGAAATAATAAGCAAGAATCTGTAAATGAAAATATTAAAGTACTTGATAATGACAGCGGCATCCGCCTTGGCGATCTGCGGCTGCTCTGAGAAAGACGAGACTGAAAAGAAAATCGACGACCTTCTTTCGCGGATGACCCTGCACGAGAAGATCGGTCAGATGAACCAGCTTTCCGGCGGAGACTGGCTGACCGATGCCACCGAGAAAGGCGAGGTAGGTTCCATCCTCAACTGTGTGGATCCGGCTGAGATAAACAGGGTCCAGAAAGCCGCTGTCGAAAGAAGCCGGCTGGGAATTCCGATCCTTGTCAGCAGGGATGTCATCCACGGCTTCAAGACCATATTCCCGATTCCGCTTGGACTCGCGGCCACTTTTGATCCGGAATTGGTTGAGAGTGGCGCCCGTGTGGCAGCCGTCGAGGCCGCTTCCTGCGGAGTGAGATGGACATTCTCCCCGATGCTGGACATCTCAAGGGATCCACGCTGGGGCAGGATCGCCGAGAGTTCCGGAGAGGATCCGTACCTTGACGCCGTAATGGGCACCGCTATGGTTCGTGGCTATCAAGGCAATGGGGATTCAACCTCCATTGCCGCCTGCCTCAAGCATTTTGTAGGCTACGGGGCGACCGAAGGAGGCCGTGACTACAACACAGTCGAACTCTCCGAAAGGACTTTGCGCAATGTTTATTTCCCTGCGTTCCAGGCAGGTGTGGACGCCGGTGCGATGACCCTGATGACTTCGTTCAACACCATCGATGGAGTCCCTTCCACAGGCAACAAATGGCTGCTTCAGGACATATTGAGAGGAGAATGGGGATTCGACGGAATGATCGTGACCGACTGGAACTCATCCGGCGAGATGATTATGCACGGATTCGCCAAGGATCTAAAGGACGCCACCGATCTGGCCGTCAACGCCGGAGTAGAGATGGATATGATGTCCTACGGCTACATATCCTTCATCGAGGAACTGGTCAAAGAAAAGAAAATCAGCGAGAAACAAATCGATGACGCTGTCAGAGACATCCTTCGCCTGAAGTTCCGCCTCGGGCTGTTCGACAATCCTTACGTCAAGGAGGAAGGCTCAGGAGATGTTCTCTACGCCCCGTCACATCTGGAGGCCGCCAAGCAAAGCGCCATTGAATCAGCCATCCTTCTGAAGAACGACAACGCGGCTCTTCCTTTGAAGGATGCCAAGACTCTGCTCGTGACCGGTCCTTTGGCCGACGCTCCTTACGAACAGATGGGCACTTGGGCCTTTGACGGGGACGAGACTCATTCCGTCACCCCTCTGGCAGCTCTCAAAAAGGATTACAACGTGATCTACGAACCGGGGACCGCCTTCAGCCGCGACAGAAGCATTGCAGGAATCGCTAAGGCAAAGGCCGCCGCGTCAAGGGCAGACGCCATCGTGGTGTTCGCCGGAGAAGAGGCGATCCTCTCAGGCGAGGCGCACTGCCTGTCCGACCTGAATCTTCAAGGTGCTCAGAGCGAGCTGATAGCGGCAATGCGGCAGACCGGCAAAAAGGTCATCGTGGTCGTGATGGCCGGCAGGCCTCTGACCATCGGCCGCGACCTGGAGAACTGTGACGCGATGCTTTATTCGTTCCATCCCGGCACAATGGGTGGCGAGGCGATCGCCGACCTCCTGAGCGGAAGGGCCGTTCCGTCCGGAAAGACTCCTGTCACCTTCCTAAAGACCGTCGGCCAGGCTCCGATGTACTACAACCACCTCAACACCGGCCGTCCGAACACCGGCACCGAGACCCTCCTGATGGACCTTCCTCTCAAAGCCGGCCAAACCTCCAACGGCTGCACCTCCTACTACCTCGACAGCGGCTACGGCCCGCTCTTCCCGTTCGGCTACGGCCTGAGCTACACCACCTTTGAATATTCCGACATAGCTCTCGACAGCCGTGAATATACCGCCGCCGACACGATCAAGGTCAAATTCACCCTGAAGAACAGCGGAGAATATGCCGGCATTGAGGTCGCACAGCTCTACGTTCGTGACCTCGTCGGATCCATCGCCCGCCCTGTCAAGGAACTCAAAGGTTTCCAAAGGGTTGCGTTGAACGTCGGCGAATCAAAGGTCGTAGATTTCTCGCTTCCTGTCTCCGCCCTCGCCTTCTGGAACATCAACAATGAATATATTGTCGAGCCCGGTGATTTCCAACTCTGGGTAGCCACCGACTCCGCCTCCGGCGAGCCTGTCGGATTCACTGTCAGATAGTCTGGAATCTATAGGTTTCTCAGGCAAATAGTCTTGTCATTTAGATTATGTCTTTGTTGGCCAATTACCACAAAGACATAATCTAATTCTTATCACCCTCGGCACGAAAACCGGAATAATCGCATAGAATCTGTTTTGAGTTGTTTGAAATGTTCTTTGATGTGAAAAATCTTCAAAAACAGCTTCTTAGTCCTGTCTCAAAGTCTCAATCCTCTCCGGAGACAGCCCTGTGGCAATCCCGATCTGTTCAACCGGGATGCCTAACGACAGCATAGACTTAGCGACTTTCTCTATACCCTTCTCTATACCCTTCTCAACGCCTTCCGCCGTGCCTTGTTCGACACCGGCCTTAAAGCCTTTGCGGTAGCCCTGCTGCTCGGCACCTTTGATGTACGGGCGCATCTCTTTCTCTGTCATCATATCGCTGAAATAGTTGTCAATCTCCTGGTCGTCAAGGCCGCTGACACGCATCGCCCGCTCTAACCTCTCAAACTCAGCGTCTTTCTCCGACCTCGACTTCGCAAATATAGCGAAATTTCTGAATATCCGGCACCATGCTGCCACAGGACTGTCATATTCATCAGTGTAGCGCATTATCCTCGGCAACTCCAACAGATAGAACGACATACGGTCTCCGAACGGCTCGGCCGTCTCGACCTCACGCAGACTATAATGGTACAGGATTTTGTCCTCAGGCGAGTCCGGATGATCGTCCTCATAGTTCATTATGCAGATGACCTTGACGGGTGTCAGGGCATATTCCTCATCCCCGCGCTTCACCTGTCTGGTCACCAGCCTTGAGCCGTAGAAGAGCAGACGGTCGCGCTGGTCGAAACGCGAAGCCTTCTGCATCTCGACCAGAATCGTCCCGCCCGGCGTCCGGCAAAGAAGGTCGAAGAATATCCTCTTGTCCTGCGGAGATATCTCCGTCAGTTCCGTGTTCCGGAACTCAACCGACATGATGTCCTCCTGAAGGATATCATTGAGGAGACGGACAAGCAATTCAGGGTGGTTCTGGAACAGATACTTGAACGCCCAGTCGCAGGTCAGGTCAAGATACTCCGGCGTGGCGAGCCGCTGTGCGTAGGCATCCTTCTCCTCGTCGGTCATCCCGACGAACCGCCCGTCGTTCTCAATCAGCCTACGGCAGTGGCGGTAGCGTTTAAGGTACTGCTCCTCCTCCGATGCGGCGACCGGGCAGTCAATGGCTTCCTCCGCGGCTTTACAACCTGTGGTCTCCTTGTTAATAACCTCCACCTGTTCAATGGCATGTTGGCCATTCAAGTCTCGTCCAACAATCTCGTGGTCCATTGCCTCACGTTCAATGATGCCCTGTTCAAAGGCCCCCTGATCAATGGACAGCTGTTCAATGGTCACTTGGTTAATGGTCTCTTGGTTAATGGTAGTCTGGTCATCGACCTTCCGCCTGACGGCACATTTTCTCTCTGAAGTCCTCATAGTTGAAGTGAATCATGTCTGTTTGTCAAAATGTCCCGCGATTTCTCCCGGAACACGACCGCAAGTTAGGCATTCCTAATGAAAGGAAACAGAAAGAAACACATTCAATTCATAAAAAACAGAAATATTTTCGGTGATACCCCCGAAGAAACCACTACTTGAGGCTTCTTTGACACGGCAGCCACCTTCGGCAAAGTGCTTTAGCGTCACCGTTGGACTTTAGGCACTCCCAAAACCCTCCGGCAACGCATTGAGCCATATTCGTTTCCCAAGAGTGTTCCGCAACACTCTTGAGAGACGTTCTAGCCCGAAAACGTTGCCCAAGCGCCACCTCCCCCGAAAGATCACCGAGAAATATTAGACTCTCGACATCATCAAGGCTCCTCTATTCCTCGTTTCGATGAATCGGAGGTGCTTCGTTGAGGACGTTAGAGTCATTCAAATTACTGGTTAACCCTCGTCGTATGTCCCGATTTTAAGCCGTGGCGGATAAATGCCACAAATGACAACCCTACCCCTTACCCAAAACATTCCAAAACGGCACCCTCCCTAAGTATGCCATGCCACTTCACAGCAATAAGATTCCTAAACACATACGTGAGAGTCTTATTATTCCCGACAAAGCGCATTTTTATCATAAAATGATTATCATAAAATGATTATCATAAAATGATAAAATGTCATATTTACAATGTAAGACATTATAACTTTGATAGATACATCAATCACAACAGGGTACGCCGGAGTCCAATTTTTTTGCGGCAGGGTCAAAGGGACAAGCGGAGTATCAGATCAGTTCGCGGACTATCTCGTCGGAGGTGAAGAGGTGGTCTTCGGGGATGCGGATGCTGGCGCCCTGCCTCTCAAGAGCTCCTTCGCTCAAAAGGGCGTCAACAACAGTGCTGTCTGTCAATGAATATAATTCCGTGGCTTTCAGGCCTTTGTCGGTGCGGAGGGAGAGCATGATTCTCTCGACGCGAATGTCCTCCGGCGAAAGGGTCTCGAAGTTTCTTGAATATGTGGCCAACTTTCCGCTTGGATTCCTGGATGAGGTTTGACGCGAAGACAAGCCCGAATTACAGGATGAGATTACGTCCAGATTCCTGGATGAAGTTTGACACGAAGTCGAGTCCGGATTACAGGACGAGATTCTGTCTGGATTGCAGGATGAGGTTTCATCCTGCTGACGGTGCGGGAGTTCCTGGCTGTTCCAGGAGCGTACATTGCCGGTCAGGGAATGGGCACCGGGGCCGAGGCCGATGTACGGTGCCCGGCGCCAATAGGCGCTGTTGTGGACGGCTTCGAAGCCGGGCTTTGCGAAATTGGAGATTTCGTAATGATGGTAGCCTGACCGCCCAAGACATCTGCACAGGATGTCGTACTGCCGGCGACATTGTTCCTCGGAAGCCTCAACGTAACGCCCGTCGGCTACCATCTTGGCAAGGGCGCTTCCTTCCTCTATTGACAGTTGGTAGGCCGAAATGTGCTCTGGAGAAAGTTCCAAGGCCTTTTCGATCGTGTCTTTCCAGGTCTCGTCCGTCAGTTGGGATATGCCAAAGATCAGGTCAATGCTGATGTTCCGGACTCCGCTTTCGCGAAGGATATGGAAAGCCTTGACGGCATTCCCTGCATCGTGGCGGCGGTTCATCCAACGGAGAATGTCATCGTTGAATGACTGGATGCCCATGCTGATCCTGTTCACACCCAAGGCAAGAAGTCCGCGGACATATTCACGGCCTTTTTCCACTATATCTTCGGGGTTCACTTCAACGGTAAACTCATCGAAGAGTTCTGTCGGGGTGGTCACTTCGACAGGTTCAGTGACCAAAGAAAGCCGTTCAGTCTGGGAAACCGCACCGACAATCCGTGACAAAACATCAAGAGGAAGCACCGATGGGGTGCCTCCTCCGATGTATAGGGTGTTGACCGCATCCTGTGCGGACATATTCATTTCCAGTTCCTTCCGGCGGTCACGAATCTCAGCGATGACGGCATCTGCATATTCATTGAACGCCTGTCTGCTCCGGCATATTTCCGAATAGAAGTCGCAGTAAGTGCAGAAACTGCCGCAGAAAGGGACGTGAAGGTAGATCACAGGTTAGCGGAGCAAGAGTTCAGTCTTGCCGAGGAACGCCTGAGAGGTGTAGGCCTCAACCGTGTATATTCCCGACTGATAGGAAGGAATGTCGTTGAGATAGATGCTCAGGTCAACCTCCTTACCCTCGTAGTCAACCTCACGGGAAGCGGAGGCGACCATAGTCTGGCCGTTGAACGAGAACGAGGTCTGCGTGCTGTTGGTGAGAAGGATTCCGTCCGGATCCTTGACGCGGAGATAGACTCTCACCGGTCCCTTAGGAGCCAGGTCGTTCTCGACAAGGCTCAGGGAGGCCAGAAGTCTCACTACCCTGCTGCTACGGTCCGTAACCTTGTCGGAAGCGTTGTAGGCGGCGACACTCAAGCCTCTGGACTTGATCACGGAACCGGCGGCCACCTGACCGGAAAGGTTCTCGACCTGTCCCTTGAGGTCAGCGTTCTCCGCACGGCTCTCCGCGGCCTCGCGACGCGCGGCGGCGGCATCGGCTGTCAGCTTGTGGTTCAATGTGTTGAGCGAGTCAATCTGCACTATGTAGTTTCTCATGATGCTGCGCAGGGTTCCGAGTTCCTTCTCGTACTGACGCATCTTGCGGCGGTTCGTGGCCTCGGTCTTCTGGATTCTCTCTATCAACTGGTTAACCTCTTCCTTGGAGGAGTCCAGCTGGCTGTTGATCGATGCATAGTCAGACGAAAGGCTGTCGTAGTCTCCCTTGAGGGCGATCATCTGCTGGGTAAGGTCGTCCTTCTCAGCGTTAAGGTCCTTTACAAGGCTGGACTTCGAGAACCAAATGTAGGCAAGTCCCGCGGCAAGCAGCACCGCCACAGCCACAAGAATCCACATAACCTTCTTGAGGCTTTCATTCTTTCTTTCCTGCTCTTCGCGCTCACGACGCTCGCGGATAGGATCAATTTCTGCCATAGTCTTTCGATTTAATGATTAATGACACAAAAATAACAAAACTATTTCATATCTTTGCTTCGTTAGCAAAAATCGGACTATTATGAAATATTTTATCAGAGCTGTCAAATACTTTTTCTACTTCACCATCCTGTTTGTGGTCATAATGGCGGCGCTCGTGTTCATCGGAGTCGTCAAGGCTGATGTCAGCCTAATGTTCCGCGATGGCTATAAGTCGCTGTGGCAGATAGCCTTGCTATTCGCTTTCGTTTCAGCCTTCTACCCAAGATTCGGTTTCATCAAAAGATCAGTCATATTAAAAGGTGAATATTCCGACCTCCGTGGCGGGATTATTGAATATATGGAGATGCGCGGCTACCGCCTCGAAAGCGAGGATGGCGAGAATATGACATTCCGCCTCCGCTCCAAGTTCAGCGCCCTCTTCAAGATGTTCGAGGATCGGATCACAATGACCCGCGAGCTTGGCGGCTTCGAGGTGGAAGGCCTGACCAAAGAAGTGGTGCGGATTGTCGGTGGACTGGAGTACAAATTCCGGGTGCTGGACGAGGAGTAATCCACATTTACGGGAAATGAATATGCTCGATCGGTGCTGCCGGCACCATTGAAGCACAGATATAACACTCTAATATTCAAAGATTATGGCAGAAGAACTCAAGACTGTCGCAAAGTTCGACAACGCGATGAGCGCCCACATCACAGCGGGCATGCTCAATGAGAACGGCATCCCTGCCGCAGTGTTCGGAGAGAACTCCTCCTACGTCTCACTGAACTATGTAGATCCTGTCGAGGTAAAGGTCAACGCGGCCGACTACGACGCCGCCATGGCCCTCATCAACTCCAACGACCGCTAATATCGGCCATAAGCCTTAGGCGCAAGACTCCATTATTAGACAAATCTGCTACGCCTCGTCAAGAATCTTCTTGGCGGCGTAGGAGAGGGCGTCATAGAAATCCTGTCCGAAGACGGAGATGAGGGGGTCGCGGAGGAACTGATAGACACGGATGCCTTCGCGGCGGCCTTTCTCGTAGGCATCCTTGCATATTCCCCAACGATGGAGGTTCAGGGCCTGGCCGCCGCCGGTGAGTTTGGTGACGCGGATCGGGTAGAGCCAGCAGGACTGGGGTTTGCGGAACTTGCACTCGCCTTGGAAGAAGCACCGTTCGATGGAGCAGAAACAGTTGCCGGCCTCGTCGAAAGTGGTGTAGGCGCATTCCTCGGTCTGATCCACGACCGGGGTCACGATGTCCCCGTCACGGTCGATGGAGAAGAAGCCCTCCTTGTCAATCTGCGCGCGGCCCTGCGGCCTCATAAGCTTTGAATATATGGGGTAATTCTCCTCCAGAGGCTCCAGCTCCGACTCCTCCAACGGAGCCCCGCTGTCCCCTATTATGCAGCAACAGCCCTTGCAGACAGCGTAGTCACAGGCGAAATATTCAGTGACAACATCCTCAGACACAAGGATGTCGCCGATCTGGATAATGGTTCCGAACTTATTGTTTGACGACATATTCAATTCTCATTCCTTCGGACAGAGCTCCGAAAATTTCCTTTACCTTGTCGGCGGAGACACTGCCGATTCTGTTGTTATAACCGGTCAACACGTCCTTTCCGCCGGAATAGCGCATCAGGACGGCGTCCACATAATTCTTCGGATCCGCAAGATAGGTCGAGTAGCCATTGGTCAGCAGGGACTTGCAGGAAGCGAGCTCCGCGGCGTTGACCGGATTGGAAAGCACGTTTTCAATCACCTTGCGGGCCTCCACAAGAGTCCTCATCGGCTGGTCGGAACCGCTCTTCACACCATAAGGGAGGCCGGATTCCGGCACAGGAGTGCAGGTGAATATCAATTCCAGAGCCTCCTGAGGCCAGATGCTGAAGCGGTCGGCCATTCTGACACTGAACCCGTGCTCGGCCATCACACCGGTAAGCCTGCGCTGGAGGGCGAGGCTGGCGACCTTGAATGCCATATAGTTCTCTGTCGTGAACGGCTCGGCGCAGGCCAAAGCCAGACTGATCTCAACAGGGGTTCCGATGCGGGAATATGTCGTGGCACCGGTGCGCAACTTATAAGATGAGAACTGGCGTACGGACGAGGACTTGCTGACCCGGAATCCGCCAAGATACTGGCAAAGGATTTTCTGGACGGACTCCGCCGACAGATCGCCCACAATCACAAGAACTCCGTCATTCGCTCTTATAAATTGATTGTCAAAAAAATCAGATGCGTCATCCAACGTTCTGGCGGTGAGACCGGACGGCGTCTTGACGGACGAGTAGTTGTAGTCCTGGTACATGAGGCTGTCCAGATAGGCCGGCTTGAGGGAAGCCAGTTCCATCCTTTTCCACGGCTCAAAGGCCGAAAGCGAAGGCTTCCGCATATTGGCGGCGGAAAGCAAGGCCTTGAGGGTCAGCATGAACCTGTTTGACGGGGCTGAGCCGTAGAGTCGCAGATCAGATGTCGAGACGGCACATGACATCTCCACCCCGTTGACACGGAGCACTTTGTCGAAGTCGCTTCCCGGCATGCCGGCGATGTTGCACAGGCCGAACATATCGGAGAAAAACGCTCCCTCCCCGCGAGGAAGATTCCGGACAGTGGAGAAACCACCCTTTATCATAAAAGAGTAACTGAAACGCCCGGCAGCCGGCATCTTCTTGTAAATCACCTTCATGCCATTGGAGAAAGTCCACATCTCCCCTCCGGAGACAGGCTCCGCGGCCACAGACTTCATCTTGACCTTATTCCTTTCGTTCCAGAAAGCCGAGGTGTCCTTGGCCGTCACAGGCCACTTGTAGAGCGGTTTGTCCAGCATGGAGACCCCGTCGGTCACCGAACCGAACAGAACCGGCCAGAACCATTCGTCATAATCCTCCTCGTTTCCCGTCCATGTGATCTTGGGATTCTCCATCTCGGAGAGCAGGGCCAGAGTGTAACCGTTGAAAAGTTCGGTCTCAGCCTTTGTGGACATATTCCTGGAAGAGAAGAAGTTGGCCTTGGTCGCCGGGGAAGCCAGATCAGCTCCGTAAAGGTAAGAGGAGACGCAGCGCAGAACAAGGGCATCATTCGTCTGCGTCCTTAGGAAACCATTCAGGACGGAATTGCGCGCGACCAGATATTCCTCCGCCCCGATTCCCTTGGAACAAATCTCCGAAAGGACGGAGGCGACCGCCATCGAGGCTGGCATCAGCTGGCCGCGGGAGGTCCGCACACTCACGCTGAAACGCTCGTCACCAGCGCATGACGCACTTCCAAAATATTCAACATCAAACGATTCCACAGGAATATCCCTACCAAGGAAACTTTCGCGGAGGCGGCTTGAGACAATCTCCCTCAACGATCTGGAGAATAGTTCCGAGATGAACGGCTGGATCGTGTTCATCTGATCGTCAGGTGTCCTCGGCGAGCGGAACTCCACAGTCACGGAAGAACCGCCGGACGGGATGAATGAATATTCAGGAGCGATGGCAGGCCTCCAGACATATTCCTTCTTCTTGTAGGCGGGATTGCGGGAAGGAACCATCAGCGAGAATACGTTCATCCTTTCCTTGATGGCGGTAGGATTGATGTCACCCGCGATGATGATGGCATGCTGGCAAGGCTGAGCCGCGATGAGGTCGAACAGCATGAGAAGCGTGGTGTCCGACGCGGCCTGGTCAAAGACCGGCACATCATCGAATCTGAATATTGTCGCATCGTCACGGTAGGAGATATATCCTTCCGAACGGCAGCCTATTCCCTTGCGCGACAAGAACTTATAAGGAATCGTCTTGTTGAAGTGGGGCAATGACGAAAGCTCTTTTCTCGCTGACAGAGTATCGCTTACCCCCTTGCACACAAGCGCGAAGTCAGCGACTCCCTTCATCGATGGATTCGTCAACAGATAGTAGGAAATCCCGTTGGTAAGATTGCCGGTAGTGACCGAGCCGTCCTTCTGAAGAACGGGCAGATTCTGCGCTGGCATCATTATTGAAAAACCAAACAGCGCAAAACACAAGACTGATTTGAAGATAAGACTACGCATCATTGACACCTCCCGTTTAGACAAAAATAGCCAATAATGTGCAATTGACACAAATTTTTATTACATTTGTGGTTATTGCGATTATAAGGAATATAGTTAAACATAATTTTTAATACGATGAAAAAGTTTATTCTCGCGATCGCTGCCGCGTTCATGGCAGCAAGCATGGCATCCGCCCAGGACATGGCCCAGGCAACAGAACTCTACAATAATGGAGCCACAGCCATCTCTATGAAGAATTGGACTGAAGCCCTCGACTGCTTCCAGAAAGCTCTCGAAATGGGTAAGACCATAGGCGCTGACGCCGATGAGCTCGTGGCAAACTGCAAGAACGCCATCCCTGGAGTCTCCCTTGAGATCGCAAAGGACCTGATCAAGGACGCGAAGTACGATGAGGCCGCCGCCAAACTTGACGAAGTCGCCAAAATAGCCGAGGAATATGAGAACGCCGAGGTTGCCGAGAAGGCTAAGGAACTCGTTCCTCAGATGTGGATGCAGAAAGGTGTTGACGCACTCAAACTGAAGGACTTCGCCACCGCCGCCGACGGTTTCGCGAAGTCTTACGCCGCCGACACCACCGCCGGCAAGACAGCCCTTTATCTCGGTCAGGCTCTCGGAGCGCAGGGCAAGACCGAGGAGGCCATCGAGGCTTTCAGGCATGCCGCATGGAACGGTGAGGAGGCCGAGGCCAAGGAGCAGGTTTCCAACATCTATGTAAGGCAGGCCAACGCCGCCCTTAAGGGCCAGAAGTTCGCTGACGCCGTGAAGGCAGCCGAGAAGGCCAACAGTTATGTCGAGAACGCCACAGCTTACCTCATCGCAGGGCAGAGCTCACAGAAACTCAGCAAGAACGCCGACGCCATCAAGTACTTCGAGAAGTATCTTGAGATGAAACCGGACGCGAAGAACGCTCCGGCCATCACTTTCACCGTGGCCGCCCTCTATCAGGGCGCTAAGAACAACGCCAAGGCTCTTGAATACTACAAGAAGGTACAGGACGATCCTAAGTTCGGCGCACAGGCCAAGCAGATGATCGCTTCCCTCAGCAAGTAACCAATGAAGTTCCTCGAACTTCTTGCTCCGGCAAGAAACGCTGACATCGGCATCGCGGCTATCGACTGCGGTGCCGATGCCGTGTATATCGCCGGACCTGCGTTCGGGGCGCGTCAAGCCGCCGGAAACTCGATGGAGGACATCCGGAGGCTCACCGAATATGCCCACAGATTCGGAGCGCGCATATTCCTGACACTCAACACTATTCTTTTTGACAACGAGCTCGCGGAGGCGGAAAGGCTGCTTGCCGAGGCGAAGGACGCGGGAGTGGATGCCATCATCGCGCAGGACCTTGCGGTCTGGGAACTGACCGACCTGCCGGTCCACGCTTCGACACAATGTGCGATAAGGACTCCGGAGAAGGCACGGCTCTACGAGGGCATCGGAGCCTCACGGCTTGTTCTGGAGCGGGAGATGTCTCTGTATCAAATCCGTGCGATAAGGTCGTCCGTTAACTGCGAGCTGGAGTTTTTCGTGCACGGAGCCTTGTGTGTCTGCTATAGTGGGCAGTGCTATATGTCAGAGCGGATAGCCGGGCGAAGCGCCAACAGAGGGGAATGCATCCAGGCGTGCCGGTCTCTCTACGACCTTGTGGACGAAGATGGAAACGTACTGGTGCGGAACAAGGCCTTACTTTCGCTGAAGGACTACAACCTCAAGGACAGGCTGAAAGACCTTGCGGAAGCGGGAATATGCTCGTTCAAGATCGAGGGAAGGTTGAAGAACATCTCCTACGTGCGGAATGTCGTCCGGGCATATTCCTTGGCATTGGATGAGTTGGTCGCGGCAAATCCGGAGAAGTTACGCAGAGTTTCGTTCGGGCGGAGTGAAGGCGGGTTCACACCGGATCTGGCCAAGACTTTCAACCGTGGGTACACGCAATTGTTTCTGGACGGGAAACGGTCTGGGAACTGGTCCTCGATGGACGCGCCGAAATCAATCGGAGAAGAGGTCGGGACGGTGGTTTCCATCGCCCCGATGCGCCAGAACCATTCAAACGGAAAGAGGCTGAGCGAGGAGAACATCACAATAACATTACGGATGAAAAATCCGGGTGACCGGCTTCAGAACGGGGACGGATTCTCTTTTCTGTCCAAAGGTCGTGGGGAGATTGTCGGTTTCCGTGGCGATGTCTGCCAAGGGAACCGGATAACGTGCAGAAATGTCACTGGACTCTATCCCGGAGCCAAACTGTACCGGAACCTCAGCAACGCATTCGAGAAGGAACTGGAGTCTAACCTGCCGGTCAGGACGATTCCTGTCTCGGTGGATATTTCGGCCATTGTGGTTCCGGTCACTTCGACAAGCTCAGGGACCGAAGAGGACCGGTCGCCGAGCTTGCCGAAGCGACTCAGCGAACCAACATATTCACTGAAAATCAACGCGGTAAGTCAGGACGGGCGGAGCGTCAAACTGGAACGTGAAGCGGGACACAACGCAGCGGAGAACCCGGAAAGGATGCGCGGAATGTTCGCCACTCAAATCTCAAAGGCCACAGGAATATATTCATTCACCCTCCGCTCGCTTGAAGTGGAGACTCCGGACGGCTCGCTGCCGTTCCTTCCGACATCAGCCCTCAACGCGATCAGGCGCGACCTCGCCGCCACCCTCGACAAAATGCCTTGCAGAGCGATTCCTCTGCCCACAGGCAAAACTGCCGACAATCCGGGAATCTCCAATGCCCTTAGCACTCCAAATAACGACGAATCTCCATCCGGATGTCAAGACCGTCGGCAAGACCAGAAGCCGATTCTATCTAAAATCCCGGATATTCAAGAACCGGCATCGGACGGCATCCATGTTTCGTACAAAGCCAACATCGCCAACCATGTCGCCCGCGAAACCTATCAGGTCCTGGGTGCGACCCAAACCGATGAGGCTTTCGAAATCTCGCACCTTCCCGGCACCGAACTGATGCGCACCAAATACTGCATCCGCCACGAACTCGGCCTCTGCCCGGTTCATCGGAAAACCGGCAGGCATCAAGGCAAGGCAAACTTCGCGACCGGCTCATCCAAGTTGGCCACAACCACCCCGTCAGGGCACCTTTATCTTATCAACAACGGCAAACGCTACCATCTCTCATTCGACTGCGCCAACTGTGAGATGGTTGTCCGGGTTAACGATTAATTGTGTAAATTTACCACCGCAACCACTGCTTTTCGGGAATATTCCGAGGCACTAAAACAGATTTGATCATGAGTCCCTTTAAGAAAGGAGTGTTGTCTCTCCTTATTCTGGTTTTGTCCGCCTTGCCATCCCAAGGCAACGAGGTGATGTTCTCTCCGGTGATACGGAACTTCACGCCATCCGACTACCATGGCGGCAGACAGAACTGGTCAGTCTCACAATCAGCATCCGGGTTGATCTATGTGGGTAACAACCAATATCTTCTGGAATATGACGGACATTCATGGAACAGGTACCTTATGCCTAATAAAGGTATCGTCAGATCGGTTCTTGCAGATCCTGACGGAAAAATCTACTGTGGCTCCTCTCAAGAATTCGGTTATTTCGTGAAATCAGGAAACTCTCTGATTTTCCGTTCGCTCAGTGACGGACTGAAGGAGATGAATATCCTGATTATAACATAACGGAACAGCACCGCTTTGGGCATTGGCATCTCCCACAAAAATCACTTATCGCGGTTTCGCGTCCCAGCAGAACCTCCGTATTCCAAGAGCGTGATTTCGCTTAAAAGGCGCTCGCGAAGAAACAATCATCCCTCTAAAAGCGTAAAAGAGGCTGAATGTCGCTTGTAGGAGAACATGATAAAGGCTCGCAATTTTCTCCTCGAAAAATGAGGATGGCAATCTCCTTGAGATAACGCATTAAGTAACATGAGAAAAATAAGTTGCCTCAGATTAAGAGAAGATTTTCGAGGATAGATCTATTTTCAAAGAAGGAGTGTGCCGGTGGCACATGACTGATGAGAAAAGACATATAGACCGAAAAGACAATCAACGATTACCAAGTTATTTTTAAGGATTACTAAAATGGCAAGCCCTCGCCTGCTAGCGAAAATTCATCGTATAATCACATTCTAATAATAGCCCGTGTTTATTACCAGAATAAGGAACAGCAACAATATCAATCATACGTTGATATCATACAGTGTTACACTTTTGAAAATATTTCGGGTTAAAATCATTACAATATGAAAGTCATATTCATAAATAAATTCCAAGTGTGTACATGGTAGAATATTAATTCATGGGCTACAAGTGCGTACCCGGCATATTATTCAGATTAAAATTCCGCTTACATATTATAACGTATTTGATTTTTTTGTAAATTTCGGGCCTCAAAAAACCAAATATGTATTTATGAAACGATTCTTGACTTATGTCCTGGTTGTACTGCTGGCGACAGCGTGCTACAACGATGACGAGCTTAAATCTCGCCTGGACGATGTGGATCAGAGACTTACAAAAGTGGAAACACTGGTCTCTTCCCTCAACACCCAACTCACAAAACTGCAAGAACTGATCGCAGGGAAACAGTTCATCAGCAACATTGAGGACAAAGAGGACGGCACTCACGTCATCACCTTTGTCAATTCCTATGGCGAAATGTCCACCATGACCCTGAAAGACGGGTCCAAAGGAGCAGACGGAAGCGACGGTCAAACCCCAGACATCTCGGTGAAGCAGGCTCCGGACGGAAAATGGTACTGGACAGTAAACGGAGAGTGGCTGCTGGACTCTGAAGGAAAGACGGTACCCGTCACCGGAGAACGCGGAGTCACTCCTTCCATGAAGATCGAAAACGGGAAATGGTACGTTTCCTACGACAACGGCATCACGTATGTCGAATGTGGCCAGGCCACGGGCGACGCCTTCTTCAAGGACGCAAGGTTGAGCGAGGACGGCAAGACAGCCTACCTCACACTCGCCGACGGCACTGTGCTTACTTTCGAGATATACAAGGAGTTCGGAATCGCGGTGGAAGTGCCTTCTTCTCTTATCTATTCCGGCCAGACCAAGGAATATGCCTACACCATCACAGGCGGAGACGAGAACACGATTCTGGAAGTGCTTCCAAAAGGCAATTGGGAAGCAGAGGCCAAAGCCACTGATGAAAAGAGCGGTGTGATCGCCGTGACAGCGCCTGACTCACCTGAGGTAGGCAAGGTCATCGTCCTTCTCAGCGACGGGGCCAACAAGACCCTTATGAGAACTCTGACATTTGTCGCCGGAAATGTGCACGTCAGCACGACTTCGGTCGAAAGTCCGGCTTCAGGTGGAGTGTTCAATGTGGATGTGACAACAAACCTTGAGTTCACAGCTGAGATTGAATCAGATCAGACATGGGCACGTCTGGTAGAGACCAAGGCCTACGAAGTCTACACCAAGACCATCAGCGTCAGCGTTGACAAGAACGAAATGCCTTATGCAAGAGAGGCAAGACTGACTTTGAAGAACGACGGCAACATCATAGAATCAATTGTCATCTATCAGAATCCTGTCACTTACCCAGACAATGTCATGGTACTTGTGATGCAGCCTCTTGCTAAAGACAGCTGTGTCGTGCTTCCTGTCACATACAACAGAACGACTCCGGAATACAACGTGGATTGGGGCGACGGTACCAAAGAGACTGTAAAGTCGGCTTCTTACCCGAAGCACAAGTACAACGACGCATCCAGGTTATACCCTGTACAAATTAGCGGAGCCATCGGTTCTGTCAGCCGCGTCAGCGTAACCAAACACGATGCTGATCTTGTGGAAGTCATCCAATGGGGTGACCTTTCTCTCCGGTGTTAATTTTGAATATCAGACAAACCTGATACGCATCGCGGCCCCTAAGGGTGACGAACTTAAAAATGTCAGCTCTTGCAACAATATGTTCCATAATTGCAAAAGCCTGAAAGAAATTCCAGCCAAATTCATGCAGGGACTCAGCCCAAAGACAACCAATTTCAACAACACATTCGACGGATGTGAATCTCTGGAATACCTCGACCCTGACATATTCAAGAACTTCACGACAACGGGCATATTAATGCGTTCTCTGTTTCTCAACTGCAAGAGCCTGAAGAACGCGCCTACTTTCAAATACTTCAATTTCAAGCCTTCCTGCGAATACCTTTACAACCAAACTTTCTCAGGTTGCGAATCGCTTACAGAGATTCCGGAACACATGTTCAACGAGACAGCCAAGGCCGTCACCAGATCCACGAAACTGACGAGCACTTTCAAAAACTGCAAGTCCTTGGAAGTCATACCGGACAGTTTCTGGGAGAATCTTCCTGTCGATAAGATTGTGGAACTGAACAATGCGTTCCAAGGCTGCGAGTCCCTGAAATCAGAGAGTCTCGGATTCCTTAATAAACTCCTGAAGGTCTACAAATGGCAGAACGCGTTCTACGGCTGCACTTCATTGACTACACTGCCGGAATACGAGGTGAAGATGGACGGCAAGACAGTCAGTGTTCCTGTCTACATGAGAGACGCAGAGGAGTACAAAGCCTATTTTGCAAACAGAAATTACTCGGCTACCAATTTCTGCTTCAAGGACTGTGTCAACCTCGAAGGTTACTTCGACAAGATCCCTCAGTCATGGGGCGGCGGTTGGGACGGCACCACAGAAAAACCTTCGATCGAGGTGACGGCAACCCTCCCGGAAAAAGACGGTTACTTCAGCATCGATTTCCATGTAAAAGGCAAGAGTGTCGCTACGGCCTACTATTACCTTACAGCCAAAGCCATTGCGGATGAAATACTTCCGAAGTACAATAATTCTTACAGCGAGTTGTGCGAGCAGAAGGGTATCGAAATCGAGAGTGAATACCTTAAGGCATTGAATTCAGACCAGGGGCTCACTCTTGGATTCACCGAAGGCGTGCCTAATGTGGAGTATATTCTCATCGTTTCAGGAAAGAATATGTTCGGCGAAAGCTATGCCTATAAGGTTCAGGCCACCACAGCTATTCCAAAGGGTTCTGACGAGTACGAGCGTTACCTCGGCGAGTGGACGGTGACCAGCGCTTCAGCCACATCCGAATATGTCGGCTATGACCGCAAGCCTATCTCATTCGACATCAAGATCGAGCCTTTCCGCGTTGACGAGAGCTACTATGTCTATGGATGGGGTGTCACAAAATTCACGGACAATTACCCGATGATTATGTTCTTAGAGGACGGAAAACTCTGTGCATGGACCGGAGCCCACCATGGTTCGGTTATATATCAGGGTTACCCATATAGTGACGGCATAAGCTACAACATAGTCCTCAACTCATACACTCTGTGGGAAGACGGCTCTTACGGCATCTACATGGCCGACGGAGAGAAGGTCGGCGAGGCTGAATATGCCGAAGGCAGTTTCAACATGAATGGAGTGAAGTCGAAGTACTATGCGGAGCGGGGTTACGACATCATGTGCCACGGCTTTGACTTCTGCCTGTCGATGGGTGGTCCTGGCTGGTCCAAGATATTCATCGCTCCGGAAGTCGTGAAGGATCAGTATGTCATCCACGGAGAGGACGGCAAGAACTACGCTCCGTACATCCTCGCGCCTTACACATTCACAAGAAAGGCGACTAAGAGCAACACCGCCAGCGTGACCGTCGAGCGCAACAAAGCCTTGATGGACAGCGGCGAATGCCTGCCGGCAAGTTTCGGCAAGGCCGAGGTGAAAGCCAACGCCAATGAGCCTGCCAAGGGATTCTACAGATTCTGATCAGAATCCATTGACAGAAAGTCTATAATCAAAAGACGCTGCCGGGAGAAATCCTGACAGCGTCTTTCAATATGACCACGCTCATACTACCTGCCTTTGCCGAACACAAAACTGGACAGCCAACCAATCAGGAAGCAGGAGACCAATCCAAGGAAACCATAGAGGGTGGATGTCACGTGAGAGAACCTGTGAAAGAGCAAGAGGACAACCACACAGCCGACGAAACCGGTGACCGCGCTCCTCGTCCCGATGCGCTTTGTGAATATTCCCATAAGGAAAAGGCCACCGAGACTGCTGGTCAGAAGTCCAAGAAAGAAATTGAACTGGTCCCACAGGGACGCGATGTCAAAGGTCGCCAAGGCTATGGCCATCAAGACTCCCAGCGTACCGACGATGATTCCGGACACCCTTGCGAACCTCACTTTCTGAGCGTCCGTGCAATTCTTCCGGATCTTTGTGTAGAAATCCTCACACATGACCGTAGTTGAGGAATTGATGTTGGAAGACAGGGTTGACATCGCGGCGGCGAAAATAGCCGCTATGAGAAGGCCGGAGATTCCGACCGGCAGCCTGCACATGATGTAGTGAGGGAAGATAGAGTCTGTGTTGCTCATTCCGACATTCAACAATTGTGGTTCCTGACGGAAGAACACAAACAGAGCCGTGCCGATGCCGAAGAACAGGAACGCGATAGGTATGCTGAGGAGTCCGTTCAGCCACAGCCCCTTCTCCGTTCCCTTGGTGTCCTTCACCGTCAAGTATTTCTGCACGACAGACTGATCAGACGTGTAGGTAAGCAACTGGTTGGAGAAGCCTCCGAGGATCGCCACCCAGAAGACCGGCTGCGTCCAGTCCAAGGACATGTTCAAGATGTTGAATTTGGACTGCTCCACAGCCACATTCATGAAGCCGTCGAAGCCTCCTTTTATGCCTCCGACAATCCACACGAACGAAATGATGGCTCCACCCACAAGAAGAATCCCTTGCACCACGTCGCCCCAGACCACGGCCTCTATTCCGCCCATGGTGCAATAGATGATCGTCACCACACCCATCATGAGGATGCAGAGATAGATGTTGATTCCTGTCACGGCGTTGAGCGCCAGCGACGGGAGGAACAGCACGATCGCTATCCTGGTGAACATGAAAAGGCAGAAGAACGCCGACGCAAGCCAGCGGACAGAGCCGCTGAATCTTTCCTCAAGATATTCATAGACCGAGGCGACCTTCAGCTTCCGGAAAAGCGGGAGGTAGAAATTTATAACGACGGGGACCGTCAGGATGATCGTCATGTTGTACATGAACATGCCCCAGTCAGCGGCATAGGCCTTGGCCGGGATGGACAGGAACGTGATGGCGCTGAGGGCGGTGGCGAATATGCTGATGCCGGCGGCCCACCAAGGGATGCTGCCGCCTCCCTTGAAGAACTTGTCGGAGCCATTGTTCCTGCGTGAGAAATAGAATCCCATTCCCATCATCAACAAAAGATAGACTATGACCACAAGATAGTTGACCCATCCAAACGACGCCTTGTCAGCAATCGAAACCTCGATGATGTCTTCCGACCTCACACCAGGCCTCGCCTCCCCCGAAGGGATTATGATCTTTCCGTTCAGTTCCACCGCGGTGGTCACGACAGGCAAGGAGAGATCAAGAGAATCCAACGTGGTCCATGTGTCAGTGATGGTGTGATAGGCGAATATCTTATTGGAGAATCCCTTATGGCCAAGAAACGCCTCCACAAGTTCCTCTGGCCGCGACTCGTCCCTGCCAAGGGAATCCCTGCGAAGAAATTCAACTCCATCGTCCCCGCCAAAGACCAGGATGTGCGCCGAGCCGTATTTCACAGCCGAGCCATACATCAGTGACAGCGGTTTCCCTCCGTCATTAAAGGACGCCTTCCTGTTCCAAGTGTCATGAGTTGGAAGATATTCCCAGACATTGCTTTCCATGAATATGCCGTCCGGCCCGGAACTTCTTCCGCCTATGAGGTAGAAAGCCTCCTCTCTGCCGTTATGCTGATAGACAAAGCAACTGCCCTCCGTGACAAGCGTGCCCGGACATGGAGCCAATTCCTTGAACTGACGGGAACCGACATTCAGCCTCAAAAGACTATTCGCGCCATCCCGGGAACCTATAATATAAATATAACCTTTGTGATATTCAGCGGCATTAGGGACAAAACCGGCGGGGAGGCTGCAAAAGGACCTTACCTTAAGGTCATCAAGGGAGCCGCTGAGCGTGAATATGTCCTCGGAGCGACCGTCCGCGTTCATCCCGCCGATGCAGAACATTGTCTTGCCGTCACCGGCCGCACATCCGTTGCCGAGTGGAACCGGAAGGCGCACATCTTCCACTTCGCGGCAGGAAAGCCGTCCTCCGGCATCAGTGACAGCCCAGACCTTGTCGAAATAACTTTTGACACCTCCCTCCCAAGGTTTGGCGTTCTCAAAATCAGAGCCGCCGGCGATCAGGACAATGTCCCCCACCTTCCCGATGAAAGCTCCGGCAGAGCCGTGTTTTTCCGCAACCGGCATCACCGCCGCCTTGCCGACCGTACATTCGGTCGCGTTTACTGTAAAAATCGAGATTAAAAGGCTTGTGGCAAGGACTGCCACTTTTGTCATTCTCCTGTTCCGCATCGTGATATTGGTTATTTTAAATTCTATGGCTGCAAAGATAACGCATGAATTAAATACTACAAAATATTAGCGATAAATATTACTTATTTTACCCAAATTTAAGAATAACGCCTATTATGTTGCTAAAATCTCGTAATAAATATTGCATATATTATACTTAATTAATACTTTTGCATACGATAAAAACGACATGATTAACACTATTATATTCCATGAAACGTATCAAAGGATTGATTGCAGCCCCGTTCACGGGGTTTAAGGAAGACGGATCGGTAAATCTGTCCGCTGTGGAAAGGCAGCAAAGATTCTACAAAGACAACGGGATTTCCGGGGTTTTCGCTTGCGGGACGACCGGCGAAGGCTCCTCTTTGACTTTGGACGAGAAAAAGGCTCTCTTCAAGGAATGGGCGAGATTCCGCGAGGATGGCTTCGCCGTGATCGGGTTTCTCGGCGGCACCAGTGTGCCTGAATGCAGGGGACTGATGAAATACGCCAAAGAATGCGGCCTTGACGCGGTAGCCATGACCGCGCCTTATTACCAAAAGGCCTCCAGCGTCAAGGATCTCGCATTGACCCTTGCCGAAGTGGCGTCAGCGGAACCTGACATGCCATTCTTCTATTATAATATTCCTTGCCTGACACATGTGTGTCCGCCTATGATCAGTCTCCTAAAGGAGGTGGATGGTCTCATCCCTAATTTCGCGGGCATCAAGTACACATTCGAGAACATGATGGACTTCCAACTCTGTCTTGAATTCAAGGACAGGAAGTACAACATCATGTGGGGAAGGGACGAGATGATGCTTCCGGCTCTCTCAATCGGTGCGGACACCTTCATCGGAAGCACTTACGGCTACAACGCTCCGATCTACCTCGCCATCATGAAGGCGTTCAAGGAGGGCAGGATTTCTGACGCCGCAGGGCTTCAGTACAAGGCTAACATCATCATCACATTCCTCGAGAAATACGGCAACGGCTGCGGGAAAGCGTTCATGAAGGCCGCGGGGCTGGATCTCGGCCCATGCAGAAGACCGCTCGCCACTTTGTCGCCGGAAGCATATTCATCGCTTTTGGAAGACCTGAAAGACACTGAGTTCGACAACTACAAGTGCATATTCAAATAGCAACAAAAACCAATACCAAAATGAACAGAACGTTAAGACTGATCTTCCGCGTGATGGCAGTGATGTTCGTGGCCACGGCTTTCGGACTGGGAGCGTCAGCGCAGGAAAAAGGATCCGGCAAGGCTATGTCCGTCTCCGGAGTTGTCACCGACAACACCGGGGCAGGTCTGCCAGGAGCCAATGTTCTGGTAGTCGGTTCCAAGAACTGGGCTATCACAGACGCCAAAGGAGCATACTCAGTGCAGGCCGGACAAGGCGATGTGCTTGAGTTCTCATTCATCGGAATGCTGACGCGGACCGTGACCGTGGGTACAAGCGCGGTGATCAACATCAGCCTTGAGGATGACACCCAGATGCTTGAGGAAGCCGTCTCCATCGGCTATGGCACTCAAAACCGCTCGCTTGTCACCACATCAATCACGAGGGTGTCCTCGGAAGAATTCGAGCACAGTCCTCAACAGAATCCACTCGTCCAGCTCCAAGGCAAGGTGCCCGGACTGCAACTGCAGGTCACTTCCGGCCAGCCGGGAGCAAGCCCGGACATATTCATGAGAGGAGGATCCACCACCGGGGTTACAGGAGACTCTCCGCTGATCATTATTGACGGGGCTGTCTCGCAGGGCACGAGAGGGATTCAGGACATGAATCCGGCTGACATCGAATCCATCGAGGTCCTCAAGGACGCGGCGTCAACGGCCATCTACGGTGCCCGCGCCGCCAATGGCATCATCATCATCACGACAAAGCAAGGAAGCGAAGGGAGCGCGAAAGTCAATTTCCGTTACACATTCGGTCTTGACCAACAGCCGAAGAAACTCGATCTTCTCAACGCGAGAGACTACATCTACCTGACCAGAAAGGCCGTCTGGGAAGATCCGAACGCGACAGAGGCCGACAAGAACAAGTTCCTGAACGGATCATTCGGAATGTCAACGGGAAACGCATGGGACTCGCCGAACACGCTTGAGTTCCTTGACGTTTACCTCAACAATTACGGACAGGACTTTGTGGCCGACCTGTTGGAGAACAAGGGATGGGAGACGATGGTTGATCCCGTAACCGGAAAGCAGTTGATATTCATGGACACAGACTTTCAGGACGCCACGTACCGGAACGCAGCCAAGAACGAGTACGAATTGAGCGTCTCGGGTGGAGAGAAGAAACTCAGCTACTACGGAAGCCTTAGATATCTTGACCAGGACGGCATCGTGAGAGGGACCTGGTACAAAAACTACAGCGCGTCCATGAACGCGTCCTACCAGATCAGCAAGAGTTGGAAAGTCTTCTCGAAAGCCACTCTCAATGTGGGAGACAGGAACACCATGTCCAACTCCGTAAACTCCATGCAGAGAGCCATGTTCATGCCTCCTACGTACAAACTATACTACGAGGACGGGACACCGGCCCCGGGTGAGGGGATGTCATCGTTCCGCCCACGCGAGTACGAGAACTACTACAAGACAAGATACACTGTCAACAAGCAGTACAGGACCACCATACAAGGCGGCGCCGAATGGAAAATCATTCCTGGGCTGACCTTCGCCCCTTCCGTTTACTACATGATGACAGAAGGCGTCACCGGAGGGTTCGAGGCGCTGAACGAGACGACAGGGACAGCGATTCGTCCGGCCAGCGGAGCACACCAGCATGACGGACACTTCCAAGTGGACGCCGTCTTGAACTACGACAAGTCTTTCGCCAAGCACCATGTGAACGCGACAGCGGGAACCAGCTACATGAAAGACGACAACCACTACCTCTCCGGCAGCGGAAGCGGAGCTTCGACAGACCTCATTCCGACCTTGAATGCGACCGCCGATTCCACACAGAGGGTCACTTCCACCAGGGCCGAAGAGGCGATGCTCAGTTACTTCGGGCGTGTCAATTACGACTACGACGGGAAATACCTCGCTTCCGTCAGCATGAGAGCCGACGGTTCGTCAAGATTCGCCGAGAATCACAGATGGGGTTACTTCCCAGGCGCTTCCCTTGGATGGAACATGCACAGGGAAAATTTCTTCACTCCCGCCAGAAAATATGTCAGCAAACTGAAACTGCGCGCGAGCTGGGGACGCACCGGTAACAATTCCATCTCGCTCGCCGACTCCAGAGGCCTGTACGGAATCACAGGCACCACCTATCTGGGAGAGGTCGGCATCCTGAACACCACCTTGGCTAACGCCGACCTTGTCTGGGAGACAACCGAGTCCTGGGACGCCGGCATCGACCTCGGTTTCTTCAACAACAGACTTGAGATTCTGGTGGATGTCTATAACAAGAAGACATTCGACCGGCTCTATGACAACAAACTTCCTTCAACAACCGGATTCTCTTCGATAAAGTGCAACTACGGAAGCCTCGGGACAAAAGGAATAGAGGTGGAGGTCAACGCGGTTCCTGTCAGCACAAAGGACTTCACATGGAATCTCGGCTTCAATTTCACATGGTACAGAACCATTGTCATCTCCCAGCCGGAGAACGGCGAGGAGAAGAACAGGACGGGCGGAAACTATATCTACGATCCTGTGACCGGTACTGAGATAAAAGTCGGAGGATTCGCTGAGGGAGAACGCTTTGGCGCTCGTTACGCCTATCACTACATGGGTGTCTATCAGACAGATGAGGAAGCGGCCGCGGCGCCTTATGACGAAAACGCGAAGGGCAGGACAAAGCATGCCGGAGACGCGATCTGGGAAGACAGGAACAACGACGGCTACATCAATGCCAAGGACATGGTGTTCATGGGATATATCCGTCCGGACAAGACCGGCGGCATCACCAACAATTTCAGATGGAAGAACTTCACAGCAAGGGTTGTGGCCGATTTCGCCATGGGGCATGTGATCAACAACGGTTCGCTCGCCTACGGTCTCGCCAGCATCAGAAACAACTACAACACCTTCAAGGAGGCGATGACAGATTGCTGGACACCAGAGAACCCGAATGCGAAGTACCCAAGGTTCTCCCCTCTCAGTGACGCTGACTACGCCACAAGGAACTTCACGAGGGCTGGAGAAAGCATCGGTTCATCGACATCAGGCCAATCCAACAACTCCGCTTTCTACCACAAAGGTGATTTCCTTGCATTCCGTGAGATTTCCCTTGCCTACAGCCTGCCGAAAAGCCTCACGAAAATGCTGCGCGTCTCAGCGCTTCAAATCTTCGGAGGAGTCTATAACCTCGGCTATCTCACGGGGTACGACGGCATGACGCCTGAACTCTATCTTGGTTATGATTACGGCCAGTACCCAAGGCCAAGGGAATACTCAATGGGCGTCAACATCACTTTCTAAACAAGGAACGCAATGAAAACAAAACACATACTCACAGCAATCGCCATAGCGCTGGCGACAACCACATCCTGCGACAATCTCCTTGATGTCAAGAATCCTTCCAACATCTACGGAGAAGGCTACTGGTCAACGAAGGGCGAGGTGGAGAGTTACCTTACCGGAACCTACACCACTTTCCGGTCATGCTGCAATTCCCTTGAATATTTTGAAGCCCGCGGAGACGAGTTCGAGCCAGGGCTGGAAGGAGGTGGCTCAAACCAATGGGCACACAACCTCACGTCCCTCAACGGAATAAGCTGGGGTTCATACTACACGGTCATCCAGAACTGCAACATGATAATAGACAACATAGACAAGGCCAGTTTCAGTCTCAAGTCCGACAAGGACCAGATTCTTGCCGAAGCTTACACAATGAGAGCCTACATGTTCTTCTGCCTGACGAGACTTTGGGGAGATGTTCCTCTTGAGACAGAGGCGACAAAGGGCTCCTCAAAGCCGCTCCCGTCCAGAGCCACATGTGACGAAGCCATCGGTCAGGTGCTCAAGGATTTGGAGACAGCCATAGGCCTTTTCCCGACCGGCTCGTGGCCAAAGGGCAAGAGCAGAGCATCGAAGCCTGCGGCGTACGCCCTCATGGCCGATGCCTATCTCTGGAAAGCGAAAGTGCTTGACGGAGGCGACGCGGACCTTCAGAAAGTCATCGAATATGCCGACATCGCCGCCGAGGGAACTGGTCTGGAGTCCGATTTCAGCGAAATCTACGGAAGCAGGAACGGACAGGAAGTCATCTGGTCGATTCATTTCGGTTATCCCGAGATGGCGGGCAACTACACCCATTTTCTCACCCTCAGGGATGTGTTCGTTGAAAAAGCCGTCAACAAGGCCGAAATTCCTTACGCCAAAAGCGGAGCCAGAAGCAGTTACTCGCCAAGCGAACAGATCAAAGGGATTCTCGGAAAGTACAAGGGGGATGTCCGGAAAGACAACGCCTATGTCATCGCCGTTGACAAAGACGGCAAACAACTCGGAGTCTCACAGAGAAAGATGCCCGGAACCAAGACCGAGACGAATGTCATCTTTGACAATGACATCATCCTTTACAGGACCGCCGAGATGATTCTGTTCAAGGCGGAGGCTTACGCCGCTTTGGGCGACACGGAATCCGCTGTCAAGGAACTTGACAGAATACGAGACAGAGCCGGCATCGGCAAATACACCGGAGCCACAGACAAGAGAACCGTCGAAAAGGAAATCCTCGACGAGAGAGGACGGGAGTTCTGGCTTGAGAACAAGCGTTGGCCCGACCTTCTCAGATTCCATCACGAAGGAGTCATCGATGTCTATCAATATGTTCCGAAGCTGAAGGCAAGGTACGATGCGGGAATCATCGTCCCTCTCTATTTCGCCATTCCGCTTTCCGAACTGTCCCTCAACCACAATCTAGTTCAAACCACAGGATATGAAAACCTTTAGAAAACTGTGCGCGGTCATGGCGGCGGTCATCATCGCCACGACCGCGTCATGCGGAGAGAAAGAGAGAACGACACCTTCTCCGGCTCCTGGCAAGGATGACAACACCTCTGTTGTGAAAGCCCCACACATCTTCGTGGCGCGGACCGACGGTTACCACACGTTCAGAATCCCTGCTCTCGTCAAATCCAGAAAGGGGACGCTTCTGGCATTCTGTGAGGGTAGAAAGATCAGCGGTTCCGACACCGGCGACATCAATCTCATACTCCGCAGGTCAACAGACGGAGGCTCGACATGGGGAAATATCATCACTGTGTGGGACGACGGGCTGAACACCTGCGGGAATCCAAGTCCGGTTGTGGATCCGGTCACCGGAAGAATCCACCTTCTGATGACATGGAACTACCAGAAAGACGGCCAATCAGCCGGCGACTTCAACAAGGACGGAGTCACTAAAGACACACGCAGGGTCTGGTACACCTGCTCCGATGACGATGGCCTGACATGGGCGGAGCCGAGAGAGATCACCTCTTCCGTAAAGAAAGACGATTGGGGATGGTACGCCACAGGACCTTGCCACGGAATTGTCATGACCAAGGCCCCGTACGAAGGCAGGATCGTCATCCCTTGCGATTACAATCAGAAAGGAGGGTCCGGATATTCTCACGTCATCTATTCCGACGACAACGGCGCCACATGGAAGATCGGTGGCTCTGTCAAAGGCGGGAATGAGAGCTGTGTCGCGGAGACCGGTGACGGAAGGCTTATCATCAGCTGCAGGGTCGGCGGCGGAAAGCGCATGATAGCCTACAGCGCGGACGGTGGAGAGACCTTCACGACAGGGACCGCAAACAACTCCCTGCCTGATCCGAGATGCCAGGGAACGATTCTGTCCGCTGTCAAAGACGGAAAGGAGGTACTTCTCCACTGCAACTGCTCCAACTCTTCCTCCAGAACACAGCTGACGCTGAAAGGCAGCACTGATTCCGGCGCGACATGGTGCGGCGGGCAGGTTATCTGGGAAAAAGCGACGGCATATTCAGACATCGTGCTTGTGAAGGACGAGATTGTCGGAGTCCTGTACGAGAACGGTGACAACGGCTCCTACGAGAGAATAAGTTTTGAAAGGGTCCCTCTTGGATACGCATTCATAAAATAATCTAAAAGATGAAAAGATACTCTATCATATTCATGTCTTTCCTTGCGGCGCTTATGGTTTCCTGCAAGGACGAAGATGCAAACGCCCCGCTGAAAGCGGATTTTGAAGAATCCGCGGCGGAAGTGCTTGTCGGCGACGAGGTGACATTCACCGACATCTCAACCGGCAGCCCGACCAAATGGAATTGGACATTCGAAGGTGCGGAAACCGAAACATCAATCCTTTCCCAGCCGGTTGTGCGCTGGCTGAAAACAGGAACGTTCACGGTAAGGCTTTCCGTCTCAAGAAAAGACGAAAGTTCCGAACTGGTCAAGGAAAAACTTGTCCATGTCGGCTACCACACATCCGTAAAGGCCGATTTCACGATGGACAAGAAAATGGCTTTCGACAATCAGGAAGTCACTTTCACCAACAAATCGACCGGTTTCCCGGAAAACATCAAATGGACATTCACCCCGAAAGAAGGCGAGCCTGTCGTCTCGACTGAAGAGAACCCGAAGCTCATTTTCCTTCCGGGAATATATTCAATCAGACTTGAGGTCAGCAACGCCATCGCGTCCGATGCGATGGAAGTCGAGGACGCGTTCACGATTCTGGACCGGTTCGCCGTCATGTCAGAATTCAGCGCCAGAAACACAACCACTTATGCCGGCGGAAACGTAACGTTCGTGGATGAGTCCACAGGTAACGTGCAGAACAGGGAATGGACATTCGAAGGAGGAGAGCCTGCGACATCCACCGAGGCGAGCCCTGTGGTGAGATATTCATCAGTAGGAACATACAAAGTAAGGCTGCGCACCTATAATGAAAAATATAGCGATGTGGCTGAAAAGGAAGGTTACATCCACGTCGTTCCTTCAAACGGACTTGTGTTCCTGCTTCCGTTCGACGGAGACATCCTCGACTACGGGCCATATTCTTTCAAGGCGGTCAATTTCAGTATGTCCAAGAACGACAAGACTCTGACGCTCAGCTATGAGGATGCGGTCACAGAAGGAAGAGGCAAGTCCGTCAAGTTCCCTGGCGGTTCAGCCAAAGGCGGGCCGTACTCAGTAATCCAGATGCCTGATGAGCTCGCGACGCAATACCCTGACGGAAGCGAGATGACCGTCTCATTCTGGGCGAAACTTCCGGAGACATCCGTAAGCCAGGCCGTATTCGCCCAAGGTGACTGCCCAGGCGCGGCCGACATCAACAACCAGATCTGGGCAAGATTCCAGTCCAAGCACCAGTTCCGCTGCACCGCCGAGAAAGGCAAATTGAAGGCGAACACCGTGACTTCCACTGACACGAAGTTTGATGATGGCACATGGCACAACATAGCGATCGTCTATTCAAGGACCTCAAAGCCAGAACGGAAACTTGAGATATTCCTTGACGGAGTGTCAAAGGGAACACAGGTGGCCGCTGACAAGGACACCAGGTCTCTGCCATATTTCATCGGCTGCAATCTGAGACGGACCAACGGAGCATGGGCTCCTGAGAACATCTTCACAGGCAATCTTGATGACTATGTACTCTACAGACGCGCCCTGAGTGTTGACGAGATCAAGGTTATCGCCTCAATGAGATAGCACATGAAAAGATTGTTTTCAATAATATCCACGGTTATGCTTCTGCTCGCCCCGGAATTCGTTTCCGGCGGGCAGATGATGACCGGAGACGCAGTCTTCCGCAAAGGGGAGAACGGCGTCCACACTTACAGAATCCCGGCCATTGTACAGACCAAGGCCGGAACGGTGCTTGCTTTCGCGGAGGCCAGGCACAACAGCGGTTCAGACACCGGGGACATCGACCTTGTGCTCAAGCGTTCGACCGACGGCGGGAAGACATGGGGGCCGATCATCACTGTATGGGATGACGCCGAGAATGTCTGCGGGAATCCGTCGCCTGTCGTTGACCGTGTCTCGGGAAGGATCATCCTGCTTTCGACATGGAATAACGGGAAAGATCCCGAGAAGAAGATCCACGCCAGAGAGAGCATTGACACCAGAAGGGTGTTCTGCATGTACTCTGACGATGACGGGCTTACATGGTCAAAACCCAAAGAGATCACACGGTCAACAAAGAAGGGCGGGTGGACATGGTACGCGACCGGTCCATGCCACGCCATACAGTTGACATCCGGAAGAATTGTCGTTCCTTGCGACCACGGCACCTTCATTGACAGCAAGACCAGCGTCTCCGGCTCACACGTCATCTACTCGGACAACGGAGGCAAGACTTGGAAATTAGGCGGAATCCTCAACGTCGGAAACGAAAGCACAGTGACAGAACTTGCCGATGGAAGTGTGATGCTGAATATGAGGACAGACAGAGCCGGCAGGGAGGAGCACGGCTACGGCAGACTGGTGGCCGTAAGCCATGACAAAGGGAAAACCTTCGGTGAGCCATACTACGACAACGGATTGATCGAACCTGTCTGCAACGCCAGCATCATCAACTACAACACAGATGGGACGCCGGGCGAGAAACTATTGTTCTCAAATCCTGAGACAAAGAACAAAAGAAGGAATATGACCATCAGGATGAGTCGGGACTCCGGAAAATACTGGGAAAGGGTCTGCACCCTGACAGAAGGCCCGGCCGCATATTCGGACCTTGTGATATTTCCCGATGGCGATATGGGCATTCTCTATGAGTGCGGTGAGACCAATCCCTATGAAACGATCACATTCGCCAGAATCCCGGCCAAGACCTTTAATCCCGAGGCCGACAAGACTGTGCTTCTTTATCCTGAAGGGCAGGACACGGACAAAGGGATTGTTGAGAATGGAGAGACGGTCACTCTCGGGCCTGGTGAGTCCAATGGGATAACAGAAGCCGAAACGCGCAACAAGTACGGCAACGTAAGCCTGGTCGGCGACAAAGCACGAATGGAATTCTACTTCCCGGAGAAACCAAACGGACAGATGGTTGTGGTTTGCCCGGGAGGTGGTTATTCGACAGTCTGCGCCATAAAGGAAGGGGAAGATGTGGCCAAATGGATGAACAAGCGCGGTGTCACGGTCTGCGTTGTCGTGTACAGGCTGCCAAACGGACATGCCAAGGTGCCTCTTACAGATGTTCAGAACGCATTCCGGTACTGCAGGAAACATGCGGCTGAATGGGGAATATCCCAGATCGGAATCATGGGATTCTCAGCAGGAGGTCACCTTGCCGCGTCAGCGTCTGTCCTGTTCACAGACAGCATCACAAGACCAGACTTTTCCGTACTCATCTATCCGGTCATTGATCTTGCTCATCATGAGGGGACAAGGAAAGAACTGGTAGGAGATGACAACGTGCTGAAAGAAAAATATTCATTGCAGAACCAGATAGGTGAGGACACACCACGGACATTCATCGCCCTGTGCCAGGACGACAAGGTGGTCAACCCGAAAAGCAGCCTTCTGTACTACAACAGCCTTCTGGATAAAGGGATAAAGGCAGAGATGTACATTTTCCCGACCGGCGGGCACGGATGGGGATTCCTCAACGAGGAAATCTCCGGACGCAAGGACGGTCTGGCAGGCTACAGGAATATATTCGGAGAATGTCTCGGAAAATTCCTCGACGAGGTAAAGAAATAATATGTAATACTTATTATTTTTGATTATTTTTGGAAAAAATAACGTATGAAAGTTGAGCAGACCTTGGTTGAGCAGACCCAGAACGACATATTAAAATACATAGCGGATCATCAAGACGAAAAAAGACTTCCAAAGGAGCAGGAACTCGGAGATCTTCTCGGAGTCAGCAGAGTGGTAGTCAGGGAGGCTTTGAGCAGGATCCGCGCATTGGGGCTCATCGAGACGAAACGTAAGTTGGGCACCGTGATTGTCAGCCCGAAAATATTTGGTTCGCTGAGTTCAATCGTCACATCAGGCCAGCTCGAAAGGCAGACGCTCAAGGATCTGTACGAATTGAGATTGATGATAGAGATAGGCATGTCCGATTTCCTGTTTCTGAACAAGACAGACGCGGGGATGAAGAAACTCGAAACGATTGTCGCCAAACAATTCACATTGGAGAACAAGCTGACCGCCGCGCAGACAGAAGACGAGAAGTACGAAATCGCGAAACAGCTGACAGAAATCGATGTGAGATTCCACAGCGCGCTGTTCGAGATGACCGGGAACAAGAGCCTGATGGATTTCCAGAGTATATTAAGGCATCTGTTCACCCTCTATGTCCCGAAACTCCACAAAGACTACCACGACATCACTCTGGTGTCCCACATCAGTCTGTACAACATCCTCAGGACAGGGACTCCAGACGCTTTCAGGACAGCGATGAGGCTTCATCTGAAGACCCAGTTCGACAACATGGAACAGAATCTTGACAAGGCATTCAACAGATGATAAGCTATATGGAACACAATCCTTATTACAAGAAGGCCATCGAATTCTTAAAGGAAGGGAAACTCGAAGGCCTGTCCGTCGGCACGCACGAGATCGACGGGGACAACCTTTGGGTGAATATCGTGGAGACAGACCTCAGGCCGGCTTCGGAAGCGAGACTGGAGGCTCACGACAAGTACATCGACCTGCAGGTCCCGCTTTCTGGTGATGAATATTTCGGTGTCAAACCCAGAAAAGAGTGCGGCGAGGCCAAGGACATCAATGCCAGCAACGACATCATGTTCTTCGACGACCCCGTCACCGAGACCGTCCATGTCAAGGCCGGCGACTCCATCACATTCGCCCCTGACACCGCCCACGCCCCGCTCATCGGGACCGGGCGCATCAAAAAGGCCATCTTCAAGATCAAGGTCGTGTGAAGATGTCAAGAATCAACGCCTTGATGATCAAAGCATAAGCATGGCGGCCGGACGTATCTTCAGAAAACGGCAGATATGTCCGGCCGTTTTCAGATTGGGTTCTGATTTCCCAGACACAAAATCATTCACTCGCGTCGTGCTGATTCCGAGTTCTTCCGCAAGCTGTTTCTGAGTGATATGATTCTCTTTCAGGCCGTCAGCGATAAGATCCGCGACGCTCGGCTTGACTATGGGGAAATGTTCCTTCTCATAATCAATGACAATGTCAGACATCATCATCAGCTCAACGGCCTTGGGGTCATCCAATGGTGTGCTGTCATCAACCAGAGGAAGCAGATCCTCCACTCTTTTCTGAGCCAATTTGTACTGGTTTTCAGTGATTATCCTCATAATCCTACCCTCTTATATAGTTGAAGCGTCAATTTTATCATAATCTTGATGTGTACCGACGAACCGTATGAAAACATACCCCATCACAAATTTCACAACGACAATCAATCCATACTTGTTGCCACCTATGTTAAAGACATAATGTTGGTTTCCCACATAGTCAACCGCGCCAAAAGACATCCTCATTTCCGCGAAGGAATGCCACTCTGCCTCCTCAACGGTATGATACCAACGCTCAAGCGGTATCCTTGCGTCCTCGTGCCCGGCTTGCTCGTAAAATTCCTTCAGTTTTCTATGCGAAACGATTCTCATATAGTATTACCCAGTGCGAAATTACACAAATATTCCGTAAATCAAAATTTTCTTAATAATAAATTCCAATTTACGGAATATCTAAAGTCTCAATCCAGAGATTTACAGGAAGCTGAACGTTATGCTGACGTCACCGAAGCGGTTTGGCTTGCCGTTGTACTTCTCGAAATAGTTGTTGGAGAGTTTTCCGCGCCAGACGAGGTCATCATTACGACGGAAAGGAAGTTCGACCTCGAATCCATAAGACTTGGATTTGATCTTCACCAAGCCGCTGGCCTTCCATGAAGTCTGCTTGCCGCCATCATCCTCGATCATCAGGAACACGCACTCCTCAAGCTGCGATGTCCATTCCGACACAAGCACGGTGTTGAATCTCAACGTTTTGCCCACATTCTTGCGTTTCACGTTGATCATCATGTCGGTGACGGACGGGCTGTAAAGCTTCAACTCCTCCTCAGTCTTGGCCGTGAACCCATTCAAAGAGCCGCACTTAACGAAGAACTCCGAGCCGCCTGCCAACCATGAATCATAGTTTCGATGAGCCTTGAATTCTTTGAGGACCAATGTCCGGCAATCTTCGTAAGACCTTGTGGAGACTGCCACTGTCCTCTCCGGATAAAGCGCGTCCAGCATCTGAGGAGTAAGATATGCGGCATCCTCATTCCTGTTTATGACCCATACAGGATGATTGCGGGCATATTCCTCATCCACAGTGACTTCCTTTACGATCCAAGCCCCGTTCGGGAGTTGCTCCCTAAGGAAACCTACATTAGAGTCATCCTGCCGCCTGAGATAAGCATCGCCGGAAGACTCCTCCGGATTGAAAGTGATGACAGGCATTGCCTTCCCGTCCCAGTCCTCTGAATATGGCCAATAGATCTGCAACCCGGATGCGGAAAGAGCGTCCAAGAAAGAACCCGCCCTGGTCTGAGCGATGTCCGCGGCGGACAAAAGATCACGCAAAGGTTCTGGATATTCAGTCACGGATCTTGTCTGAAGCAGTTCGTGCCCGACTCCGGAACCCGGAGACGCAAGCAGATTCGCGAAAGGATATTCCTCATCATAGCCATTGGAAGACGAGGAGACCACACCATCGAAGACTTCACGGACCTGGGTCAACGTGAGAGGCAACCCGGAGAGCATTCTTGCGACGCTTTCGGCCGACAGATCAGTAGCCGGATCCACCATGGAGATCGGATCGGCGGGAGACAGTTCCGCTTGTTCCACCCGGTCGCAAGCGGATGAAAACAGGGCGGCGAACACCGCAAGGGCCGGCGCGACTGACGCCAGCAACCTTTTCTTTGTACTGAAATTCTTCATTACTGAATGAGTTTAAAGTTGTTGATACAGCACAAAGTGACACAAAAATAGCCGTGGATTGAAATATTCCACGGCTAATTGTCGAAAAAGGGCTTCCAGCTACATGCAGCCCTTATTTTGAATAAAAGACAAAGCGGTTTTTGTCGTAAAAATCCTTGACAAGATCGATTTTCTGGAAACCGGCCTCGCTGAAAACCTTCTGCGTCTCAGGGCCTAAAAGTTCATTGATCTCTGTAAGGCCCTTACCCTCAGCCGATAGACAGGTACGAGACAAGACGGCTATGGAGCGGTAGAACACCAACGGATCGCTGTCTTCCACAAACAAAGCCGTTGAAGGTTCATAGTTGAGGACATTGACTCGCATCTGAGATTTCTGCGACTCCATGATGTAAGGCGGGTTGCTCAAAATCAGATCGTAATCACCTTCGGTGAAGGTCTGATTCCCAGCCAGCACATCAGCGACCACAAACTTGGGAGCAGATGCCCCAGACTCCTTGATCTTGGCGGCGAAATCCTGCGAGGACGCCACCGCAACCGCTTTTTCCGAGATGTCAACACCTGTCACCTCGGCACCGGGAATATTCAGGGCCACCGTCCACGCAATGCAGCCTGAGCCTGTGCAGAGGTCAAGCACACGGACAGGTTTAGCCGACTTACCATAGGCCTTTCTCATCCTCTGCATTCTGGAGCCGATCTTGATGGCCTCGCGGCACAGAAGTTCAGTCTCCGGGCGTGGGATAAGCACATCCGGGGTCACCTTGAACCTCAGACCGCAGAAATCCGCGAATCCTATCACATACTGGACAGGCTCACCGGCTGCCAGTCTGTTCAAATCAGCGCCGAGACCTTCCAGAGACTTGTCCTTTACCTGATATTCAGGTTCCACGATATGGGTGTAACTTTTGGTGCCTATGCGGCTTTCGCAAAGCATAAGCATGATGTTTCTGGCTTCTTTCGTCGGATAGAGAGACTCCAGCCGCGCTACTCCTTCATTAAGGAAATCCTTCAATAGCATAAGCTTAAAATTTAAAAGCTAGAATTGGACATTATGAGTTTTCAATGATACCTGTCAGGAAATCAGTGATGTCAAGACCCGCCGTGCGCACCATCTTTGGCACCAGAGAAGCACTTGTCATTCCAGGGATAGTGTTGACTTCCAAGAAGTACAGGCCATCCTCGGCAAGGATGTAATCCATCCTCACGACACCGGAGCAACCAAGGTGCGAATATATTCTCTTGCTCACTTCCTGAATATGTCCGCTCAGATCCTCACTGATCGGAGCCGGGCATATCTCCTGGCTTTGACCGTTATACTTGGCATCGTAGTCGAAGTAATCGTGCTCGGTGACTATCTGTATCACAGGCAAGGACTTGACTCCTTCCGCATCTGCATAGGCGGCACAAGTGAACTCCTGGCCAGGAATCCCTTGCTCGATGATGACCGAAGGGCCTTCAGAGAAGGCGAACCGGATCGCCTCAGGCAGATCCTCAGCCTTGTGGACCTTGGTGATCCCGAAGCTTGAGCCTCCGTCGGTAGGCTTCACGAACACCGGGAACTTAAGCTTTTCCACCACCTTACGGCAGACGGACTCGATGTCCATTCCGTTGCGGACATAGACATCAGGGGCGCACTTGACGAAATCAACCTCACGCAGATAACTCTTGCAGGCGAACTTGTCGAAGGCGATCGCGGAGACAAACGCGCTGCAGCTGCTGAACGGAATCCCAAGCATCTCAAGATAACCTTGAAGCAGACCGTTTTCGCCCGGAGTGCCGTGCTGGACTATGTAGGCATAGTCGAACTTTATCTTTTCTCCATAAACCTTCACGGAAAAATCCGTCTTGTCAATCTCCGGTCTGGCACCCTCGGCGAAAGGAATCCTCATAGAGTCCCGTTTCTTCATCGCCACAAGAGACCATTTACCGAACCGTGCGAAAATCTCATAGACATCGTACTTCGTCCCGTCGATGCGCGAAGCGACAAACTCCCCGCTGCGGCAAGCGACCTCCCATTCCGAAGAGTCGCTTCCATAAATCACTGCAATCCTCTGGTACTTGCCCATATTCCTATATTAAATATTCCTAATATATTCCTTTTTATTCAAAATAGTAGTCCTCCGTCTTCTGCTGCACGTCCGTGGCGTCATTGTCGCCTCCGGTACAGTTCAGGTCGAAGCTCACGCCGGCAGGGGCGATGAAGCGGTCGTTCTCCGAGATTCCGAGGGTACCGTCCTCAACTACCTTGCGCATGAATATTCCCCAGGTAGGGAGGGACATATGCGCACCTTGGCCGTAAGTGATTGACTGGAAGTGCACCTGGCGGTCCTCCGCGCCCGTCCATATTCCCGCCACGAGAGTCGGGGTGTAGCCTATGAACCATCCGTCGGCGTTATCGTTGGTGGTTCCGGTCTTTCCGGCGATCTCGCCCATCAGTTTATAGCGGTAGCGGAGCCTGCTGGCGGTTCCGCCCTGCACCACGCCTTCCATCAGGTTGACCATCAGGTAGGCGGTGTTCTCCCCTATCGCCTCGCGCTTGCGGTTCGTGAACTCGCTGATGACGTTGCCCTGGTTGTCCTCGATCCTGGTCACAAACATCGGCTCGATATAGACTCCCCTGGACGGGAACGTGTTGTAGGCGGCCACCATCTCCCAAAGCGACAGGTCAGCCGGTCCGACACAAAGCGCCGGAACCTCGTCGATGTGGCTCTGGATGCCCATCCTGCGCATCATATCCGCCATCGCCTCTGGGCCGAACTGCTTCATCAGGTAGGCCGAGATGTTGTTCGAGCTGTTCGTGAGACCCCATTTCAGTGTGACGGTCTTACCGATCCACTGCTCCTTGTCGGTGCTTCGAGGGGTCCAGGTGTTGCCGTCAGGAAGGACGAACGTCTGCGGAAGGTTCACGACCTTGTCGCACGGAGTCATACCCTCCTGCATCGCCAGCGTGTAGAGGAACGGTTTTATCGTCGAACCGACCTGACGCTTGCCCTGACGGACATTGTCGTACTTGAAATAGCGGTAGTTCGGACCTCCGACGTAGGCCTTCACGTGTCCCGTGCCCGGCTCCATCGCCACGAAGGCCGTACGGAGAATCGACTTGTAGTAACGGATCGAATCGTCCGGCGTCATCGTAGTGTCGGCGTAACCTTTCTTATTATAGGCGAACACACGCATCTTCACCGGTTGGGAGAACGTCTTGAGGATCTGAGCCTCGGCCAGTCCCTCTTTCTTGAGGGTGCGGTAACGGTCGCTCCAACGTCTGGCCTGACGCATGACCCTGTCCCTTGTCTCCTCGTCTATGTCGTTGGAGAAAGGCTTGTGGGTCTTGCTCCGCAGATCCCTGCGGAAGTCAGCCTGAAGGTCGCGGATCCTCTCGGCGACAGCCTCCTCGGCATATTTCTGCATCTTGTAGTTGATGGTCGTGTAGATCCGCAGACCGTCCCTGTCAAGGTCATACTTGCTTCCGTCAGCCTTCTTGTTCTTCTCAAGCCAGCCATACAGGTCGTCCGTGGCCCAGGCAAGCGAGTCGGCGGAATAGTCCTCGACCATCGTATAGTCGGACTTGCGAGGCTTTTTGGCGTTCATCACGCGGCGAACCATATCCCTGAAATACGGGGCCAGACCGGCGTTGTGGTCCTGCACCTCATAGTTGAGCTCTATAGGGATCAGACGGATGGAATCCCTCTGGGACTTGTCCAGATAGCCGGCCTTCTCCATCTGGCCGATCACAAAGTTCCTTCTGGTCAGAGCCTTGTCCGGATTGATGGCCGGATTGTACCTCGTCGGCTTGTTGACCATTCCCACAAGCATAGCGCTCTCCTCGACAGAAAGCTCGGACGGGAGCTTCCCGAAGAATGTCTCCGAAGCCGAACGCACACCGTACGCACCGCTGCCGAAGAATATGGAGTTGAGGTACATCGTCATAATCTCGTCCTTGGTGTAGTCCCTTTCGAGCTTCACGGCGGTGATCCATTCCTTCAGCTTGATCCACACCATTTTGGCATGATATATTCCCGGAATCCTACGCCCCATCCCGGCCCTCGGATAAAGGGTCTTCGCCAACTGCTGGGTGATCGTGCTGCCGCCGCCCTGGCTTGAGTTGTGCAGCAGGATCGTCTTGACCAGCACACGTCCCAGTCCCTTGAAATCAATTCCGGAATGCTTGTAGAAACGCACGTCCTCCGTGGCCACGGCGGCGTGCACAAGATTCGGGGAGATCTCGTCGTAGGAAACGTAGGTCCTGTTCTCGATGTGGAACGTCGTCAGGATCTCTCCGTCCTCCGCGATGACCTGCGTGGCCAGCTTGTTGTCAGGGTTTTCCAGATCCTTGAACGACGGGATGTCGGCGAACATCCAGACAAGGAGTATCATAAAGACAAGAAGCAGCACCGGAAACGTCACCACGATCCAGAACCACTTGATTATTTTCTTTCGAGTCGAGTCGGTCATAATAAAGACAAATTTATAACAAAATTTGGAAAATTGCCCAGTTTGTGGCTTACTTTGCAGATTGAAATGGCAAACTATCTATGAAAGGCCTGTAAAATAGAACAATATGGCAGACAATCTAGTTATCGTCGAGTCTCCGGCCAAAGCCAAGACTATACAAAAATTCCTGGGTAACGGCTATGAGGTGAAATCCAGCTTCGGCCACATCAGGGATCTTCAGGACAAGAAGCTGAGTGTGGATGTGGAAAGGAACTTCACTCCTGAGTATGTCATACCTTCCGACAAGAAGAAGGTCGTGGCGGAGCTCAAGAAAGCGGCGGCAAGCGCTTCCACAGTATGGCTCGCGTCCGATGAGGACCGAGAGGGAGAGGCCATCTCCTGGCACCTCTTCGAGACTCTCGGACTTAATGAGGCACATACAAGGAGAATCGTTTTCCACGAGATCACCAAGGACGCTATCGTGAACGCCGTGCGGAACCCGCGCTCCATAGACATGAACCTCGTGAACGCCCAACAGGCGCGCAGGGTCCTGGACAGGCTTGTGGGCTTCGAGCTTTCACCTGTCCTTTGGAGAAAGATCCAGCCTAAGCTTTCGGCGGGTCGTGTGCAGTCCGTGGCCTTGAGGCTTGTGGTGGAGAGGGAAAAGGAGATCATGGCGTTCGAGAACGAGGCCTTCTACAAGGTCGAGGCATTCTTCCATCCGGCCGGATTCCCGGCGGCGGTCAAGGTCAAGGCCGTCCTCGACACAAAGTTCAAGACAATCGACGAGGCGAGGAAATTCCTCCAGGACTGCATCGGAGCGGACTTCACTGTCTCCGATGTGGAGAAGAAAGAGGCCACACGCTTCCCGGCAGCCCCGTTCACGACATCGACTCTCCAGCAAGAGGCCGCAAGGAAGCTGCGTTTCCCTGTAAGTATGACGATGAGGGTGGCCCAGAGTCTCTACGAGCGCGGTCTCATCACCTACATGAGAACAGACTCCACGAACCTCTCGACCCTGGCACTCGGCGCGGCGAAGAAATTCATCACCGGAAACTTCGGTCCTGAATATTCCAAGACACGCCAGTTCAAGACCCACAGCAAGGGTGCGCAGGAGGCCCACGAGGCGATCCGCCCGACATACATAGAGAACACTGAGATCGAGGGCACGGCGCAGGAGCAGAAGCTCTACAACCTCATCTGGAAGAGGACGGTGGCGTCGCAGATGGCTGACGCGAAGGTCCTCAACACCACCCTGAGGGTGGCTTCCGACAAGAGATCAGAGAAGTTCAACGCCCAGGCCACGCAGGTCCTGTTCGACGGATTCCTTAAATTATATATCGAGGGGACGGACAACCAGGAGGCCGAGGAAGAGGAGGTTATGCTCCCGGACCTTCAGGTAGGGACCAAGATGGAGGAGAAGGGCATAAACGCGGAGTGCAAGTTCACCGCCGCGCCGCCAAGATATTCAGAGGCCACTTTGGTCAAGAAGCTTGAGGAGCTCGGCATCGGCCGTCCTTCCACCTACGCACCGACCATCGCCACTCTGACCACCGGACGCGGCTACATCGTCAAGGGTGACAAGGAAGGCAAGAAAATCACAGTCAATGACCTGGAGCTCAGGAACGGGAATATTTCCGAAAAATCCAAGACGGAGACCGTCGGCGCCGAAAGGGGCAGGCTGCTCCCGCAGGAGATCGGAATGATAGTGACCGACTACCTTGAGAAGAATTTCACCGACATCATGGGGTACGACTTCACAGCCAACGTCGAGAAGGAGTTCGACCAGATCGCGGACGGCAATCTCGTCTGGAACGATGTCATCGGAGCTTTCTACACTCCTTTCCACAAGAAGGTGGACGAGGTGCTGCATGACGGAAACTACAGCCATGTGTCAAAGGAACTCGGCACGGACAGCGAGGGCAACAAGATCACCGCTAAGTTCGGCAAGTTCGGGCCTTACATCCAGAAGGGCGAGGGCGAGAAAGCGCAGTACGCGTCCCTCGGAAAGGACCAGCTCATCGAGAACATCACCCTTGAGGACGCGCTGAAAATGTTCCAGCTGCCCCGCACGGTCGGAGAATATAACGGTGTCGAGGTCATCGCCCTGAAAGGACGCTTCGGACCATTCCTGAAATATGGCGACAGGAATTTCTCGATTCCTCGCGGCAAGGATCCTCTCAAGATCACATTGGACGAATGCGCGGCCATCATAGAGGACGGCCTGAGCAAGACAGCCGCCAATTCTGTGATGGCTGAATATAAAGACAGCGACATCCAGGTGATCAACGGTCGTTACGGCCCGTACATCAAGCACGCCGGCTCAAACTACAAGATTCCGAAGGAGACTGACGCGGCCACTCTCACAGAGGCGGCCTGCCTAGAGATCATTAACAATTCAAAACCAACGGAAAAAGGGCGCCGTCACTTTAAGAAATCTTGATATTTTAAGATTTTTTATATAATTTAGCGGCTGTTTAGTTATAAATCGAAAGCAATGGCAACTTATCACATTGATCAGATTGACCAGAAGATCCTTTCTTTCTTGGTCAACAACGCCAGGATGCCTTTCCTGGAGATCGCCCGTGAGTGCGGTGTTTCGGGAGCCGCTATTCATCAGAGAGTCAAAAGACTGGAAACCAACGGAGTCATCACAGGATCAAGGCTGCTCGTGAAACCTCAGGCATTGGGGCTCAACGTGTGCGCTTTCATCAGCGTAACCCTGTCAGAGGCGGACAAATATCCCGAGGTAGTGGCGAACCTGAAGAAGATCGCCGAGATTGTGGAATGTCATTTCGTAACAGGAAAGGCCGCTCTGCTCCTCAAGGCATATTGCTTTGACAATGATCACCTTATGGAGATTCTTATCAACACGATCCAGAATATTCCTTACATCCAGTCAACCGAGACGATGATCTCCCTCGACCAGGCGATCGAGCGTCAGGTCTGGGTCAAGGACTACAAACGGGCAAACTACCAGCCTAACGAGTTCGCGAAGAAGACGAAATAATCAGTCTTGCGAGGGCCAGATCCTCGGGGGATGTCAATTTGAAGTTATACCTCTCTCCGGCACAGAAGGAGAGGGGTATTCCTTTTTTGCGCGCGACGGACGCATCATCGGTGAAAGCGGTGTCAAAGGCTTGCGAATATGCCGACTTGATGTCCTCTGACAGAAACATTTGCGGAGTCTGAGCTCCGAAAATCCGGCTTCTGTCAACATTCTCCCCTTCCGGCGAGACAAGAATCTCGTTCCCGTCCGCGTCCTTTACCCGGTCGATGACCTTGAGGGTGTCGACCGACGGGATGACGGGAATCAAGGCACGGACTCCGCCCGAATCCATCCTCTCGAACATATTCCCTATCAGTTTTGGCGAAAGGAGCGGTCTGACACCATCGTGGATGGCGACCACGGCCCCATCCGGGACCTTTTTCAAGGCGTTCCTTACGGAATGGAAGCGGGTGAACCCTCCGGAAACCAATGTCTGAGGACAGTTGAAGTCCGAAACGAGGCAATAGTCCTTCCAAAAAGCAATATAGTCCCCGGGAAGGACAGTGACTACCTTGATGTCCGGGACAACGGAAATGAACGCTTCGATCGTCCTGCGGAGAATCGGAACACCTCCCAGATCCAGAAATTGTTTCGGAACCGTGGCACCCATCCTGACGCCGCTTCCGGCGGCCATGACTATTAATATTCGTTTTCTGTTCATAATAATTCTTACAAATATAACTTTTTTCGTATATTTACAAATTGTATAGAAGACAATAAAAATTTTAGGAATCGAATATAGTACAGTTATGGCATTTTCATTTCTGACTCAGGAGATAGCGATGGACCTCGGAACAGCCAACACCGTCATTTTCAGGAATGACGACATTGTGATGGACGCCCCGAGCATTGTCGCGATAGACAACAACACAGGCAAATGCATAGCCATCGGTCAGCAGGCCAAGCTCATGCATGAGCACACTAACCCCGGAATCAAGACCATCAGGCCTCTGAGGAACGGCGTGATCGCCGACTTCAACGCCGCCGAGATGATGATCAAGGGCTTCATCAAGCAGGTCAACAACAAGAAGAGATCCCTTTTCACCCCGAACCTCAAGATTGTGGTCGGCATTCCTTCCGGAAGCACCCAGGTGGAGATCAGGGCCGTGCGCGACTCCTGCGAGCATGCCGGAGGACGTGATGTCTATCTGATCTACGAGCCTATGGCTGCCGCGCTTGGTATCGGGCTGGACGTGGAGGCGCCGAAAGGCAACATGGTTGTTGACATAGGCGGAGGTACGGCCGAGATCGCCGTGATCTCTTTGGGCGGCATCGTCCAGCAGGAAAGCATCAACACGGCCGGCGATGTGTTCAACAGTGACATCCAGTACTACATGCGCCAGCAGCACAACATCAAGATCGGAGAGACCACGGCGGAGAAGATCAAGATAGCGGTCGGAGCCGTGATTCCGGATCTGGACGAAGAACCGGAGCCATACGTTGTGAACGGTCCGAACCTGATGACAGCCCACCCTGTCGAGGCCGCGGTCACCTATCAGGAGATCGCCCATTGCCTCGACAAGTCGATAGCCAAGCTGGAGTCATCCATCCTTCATGTGCTTGAGCTGACACCTCCGGAGTTATATTCAGACATCGTGGAGAACGGAATATTCCTTTCCGGCGGCGGCGCTTTGCTGCGTGGTCTCGCCAAGAGGTTCACAGAGAAGGTCAACATCCAGTTCCATGTCGCGGAGGATCCGCTGCGCGCCGTGGCCAGAGGTACCTGCATAGCGCTTAAAAAGACATCCAACTACTCATTCCTGATGAGATAATGCCTAAGGAGAGATCCGTTGTCCAGAACATCCTCACAGTCGCGGTCTTCATTCTTCTGGAGGTCGCGGCTGTTCTGATGCTGTCGCACAACAACCAGATCCAGAGGCTTTGGATAGCCAGGATCTCGCACGGATTCATGGCGAAGGTCTGGGGAACGACGCAAGGTGTCTCCAATTATTTCTCCCTGAAGAGGCAGAATGACGAGCTGGCGGTCGAGAACAACAGGCTGCAAGAATTGGTGCGCGGCTATGAGATGGCGATGAAAGCCGCCGACCCATCGGCCAAGCCGGTCCTGATGGACAATGGATTCGAATATATCCCGGCCACGATCATCAAGTCCAGCGCCAACACCCAGCACAACTACCTTATCATCGACAAGGGCAGCGAGGACGGAGTGGTACGCAACTCAGGCGTGATCACAGAGAAAGGTGTCATAGGGATTGTCGATGCGGTCAGCAGCCATTATTCCTACGCAATCTCGTTCCTGAACACGGAGCTGTTCATCAGCGCCAGACTCGGCGAATCGGGAGCCGTCGGACCGCTTGCCTGGGACGGGATGAGCTCTGACAGGGCCATCCTGAAAGAGATCCCTCTCCAGTTCAAATTCGAGCCCGGGGACACAGTCTATACCAGTGGCTACTCCACGATCTTTCCGCCGGACATCCCTATCGGCGTGGCCGGCGAGTCCAAGATCATCAACGGGGCCACCAATGAGATCGATGTGAACCTTTTCCAGAATCACAAGGCGTTGAAATATGTCACCATCGTGGCAAACAGAAGGGCCGCGGAGATAGAATCCATTGAACAACAAGAAGAACAACCGAAGAAATGAGAAACAGTTTCGCATTGACATACGTTCTGCTGACGGTTGCCCAAATGGTTCTGAGCAACTATTTCCATTTCACGCCCTACATGATGATCACAATCCTGCCGGTGATGGTTCTGTGCATCCCGACAAATGTCGGAACCGTGAAGGCCATGCTGATAGCGTTCGCCACCGGACTCGCCGTGGATTTCTTCGCCGAAGGGACACTCGGCATCAACGCCATGTCCCTCGTACCGGTCGCATTGCTCAGAGAGCCTGTCATCGGGATGTTTTTCGGCAACGAGCCTTTCGAGCAGAAAGAGAGCGTCACCGTCCGGAAATACGGCTACGCCAGAGTCTCCATAGCCATCATCCTGACAACAGTGCTGTTCCTTCTCATCTACATCCTGGCCGACTGTGCCGGGACAAGACCTCTATGGTTCGTCTTCACCTGCCTGGGTCTCTCCACCCTGGCCAGTTCCCTGGCATCAGTCTGCATCATCAATCTGCTGACCCATGAAGACAGAAGGTAGAGGAAAAGCCCTGATAATCGGACTGTTTGTCATCGCCGCCATCATCCTCGGGAAGTTGTTCTACATCCAGATCATCGATGACGAATACAAGATCAACTCGAACAACAATTCGATGGTCTATGACATCATCTATCCCACCAGAGGCATCATCTATGACCGCAACGGCAAGATCATAGTCAGCAACAAGGTCACCTACGACATCCTTGTCACCCCGCGCGAGGTGAAACAGTTCGACACGCTTATGCTGGCGGACGCCCTCAACGTGACACCAGAATTCATCCGTGACAAGATGAATGAATATGCCAGGAACCGTCGCCGCATCGGTTACCAAAGTGTCGTGATGCTCAAGCAGATAAAGCCTGAGACCTACATGCAGTTCGCTGAGATCCAATACAAGTTCCCAGGCTTCAGGGGACAGGCCAGAAGCATCCGGGACTATCCCGTCAACGCCGGTGGAAACCTGCTCGGCTATGTCTCGGAGGTGGACGCCAACTACATAGAGAAGCATTCCGGGGAATACCGCCCTGGAGACTATGCCGGTAAGACCGGGATCGAGGCCGCGAGAGAGAAGGAACTGCGTGGAGAGAAAGGGTACCACATCTACCTTCGCAACTCCCACAACCAGATCGAGCAGCGCTACAAAGACGGAGAGATGGACAAGGAAGCCGTACCGGGACACGACATCCACACCACGATCGACGCGGATCTGCAGCAATACGGCCAAGAGTTGATGAGAAACAAGGTCGGGAGCCTCGTGGCGATCGAACCTAAGACAGGAGAAATCCTCACACTTGTGTCCAGTCCAGGAGTCGATGTGAGCATGCTGGCGAACATCGGCCAGCACTATGACGAAATCATCAAGGACCCTCACAAGCCGATGTTCAACAGAGCCGTACAGGCTCCGTACCCTCCAGGCTCCGTGTTCAAACTTGTCAACGGCCTCATAGGCCTGCAGGAAGGCACATTGAACACAGAGATCACCTATCCTTGCAGCCAGGGCTACCATTTCGGCAACCGCAAGCTCGGATGCCACGTCCACAAATCCCCGCTCGCCCTGGAGGAAGCCATCATGATGTCCTGCAACGGCTATTTCTGCTATGTGCTCAGGAATATTCTTGAAAACAAGAAGTACCACGGCATAGGAGAGGCGCTTGACAAATGGAACGAATATGTCCAAAGTTTCGGCTTCGGACACAAGTTGGGCACGGACTTCCCCGCCGAACTGGGCGGAACTCTGCCGACATCAAAGACGTACAACAAGATCTACGGCAAGGGAGGATGGAAATTCACTACGATCATCTCCATCTCCATCGGGCAGGGCGAGGTCGGAGCCACGCCTATGCAGATCGCCAACCTCGCGGCGACCGTCGCCAACAGAGGGTGGTACAAGATACCGCACATCGTGAAAGCGTCGGAAGGGGTCGAGATTGATCCGAAATATTACGAGAGGCAGTACACAATGGTTGACACGACGAATTTCAAAAAAGTGACGCAAGGCATGTGGAGGGCGGTCAACAGTGGATTCGGATCGGGAGGAACGGCATCCATCGCCGCGGTTCCGGGGCTGGACATCTGCGGAAAGACCGGTACGGCGCAGAATCCGCGCGGCGCGGACAACTCCGTGTTCATCTGCTTCGCCCCTAAGGACGATCCGAAGATCGCCGTGGCCGCCTACATAGAGAACGCTGGTTTCGGAGCGACATGGGCCGCGCCTATCGCGTCCCTGCTGGTTGAGAAATATCTCAACGGAGAGATCAGCGACCAGCGCCGCGGACTTGAGGACAGGGTTCTTCAGGGGAATCTGATGTCAAAGGTAAAGGCTTATAAATAGATCGGGGAATGGAGAACTTTTCGGACAGAGGCATCAAGAAGAGTGTTGACTGGGCGCTGGTGGTCACCTACCTGCTCCTTATCCTTATCGGCTGGGTCAACATCTACGCCTCCATCCATTCCGATGGCCCCGCCAGCATATTCGATTATAATTTCCGCTCCGGCAAGCAGTTCGTATGGATTCTCACCGCGCTCGGGCTTGCGGCTCTCATCCTGTTCGTGGTGAACGCCCAGCTCTGGGAAAGCGCGTCCATACCTTTGTATCTGGGGGTACTGTGCCTGCTTGTGGCCGTGATATTCCTTGGAGTGGAAGTTAAGGGGTCACGGTCATGGTTTGAGTTCGGGCCAATCAGGTTCCAGCCGGCGGAAGTCTCGAAAATCACGACATCACTGCTGCTGGCCACACTTATGAGCCAGGTCAATTTCAGGATCACACGGTTCAAGGATTTTCTTCTGACCGCCTTGATTCTCGGCATTCCAATGGTGGTCATTCTGGCCGAGAGCGAGACTGGCTCCGCACTGGTCTATGTCGGATTCATATTCGTCATGTACAGGGAAGGTTTTTCCGGTTGGTGGATCTTCTGCATCGGAATGGCCGCTCTGCTGTTCATCCTCACGCTGACGGCATCTCCTTACGTGTCCATCCTTGTGCTGGCAGGAGTCCTTTTGCTATGCAATGGCCTTGAATCAAACAAAATAGGAGTGGCTTTCTGGATATTCTCAGGAGTATTGCTGATTCTCTGCCTGCTGCCGTGGATTTTCGGGAAGTTCAGCCCGGAGTCATTCGTCTCAAAGATAAATCCGCTCTACATCCTTGTCGGTATATGTGTCGCGGCGGTGTTGTATCTGATGATCGTTGGCTACAGGTCGCGTCACCGCTTTCTGTCAATGTCCGCCTTGGGGTTGATCGCAGGAATGGCGCTCGTGTTCTCTACCGAGTTCATATTCAACAACATCCTTCAGGATCATCAGCGCAAGAGAATCGAGGTGCTGCTGGGGATGAAAGAGGATCCTGCAGGTGTCGGCTACAATGTCAACCAGAGCATGATCGCCATCGGTTCCGGCGGACTCCACGGCAAAGGCTTTCTGGGCGGGACCCAGACCACTTTCGGATTCGTGCCGGAGCAGAGCACCGATTTCATCTTCTGTACCGTCGGGGAGGAATGGGGATTCCTCGGCTGTCTTGTCGTGATCTCTCTGTACGTGTTCCTGATTTCCAGAATCATCATGGACGCGGAGAAAAGCCGGAAGGCGTTCACCAGAATATACGGCTACTGTGTGGCCTCGTGCATATTCATGCACTTGTTCATCAACATCGGGATGACCATCGGCATTATGCCTGTGATCGGCATCCCATTGCCGCTGCTCAGCTATGGAGGATCCTCGCTGTGGGCATTCACGGTGCTGATCTTCATATTCATAGCACTATATCGGCAAGAGAAGAAATACTATTAGCCGTTCAGACTGTTAAAAATTAACTGGTTTGCGACTGTTTTCCTTAATCAATGACTTTTTTTTAGTAAATTTGCATTCTATCATACTGCCTTGGTGGTGAAATGGTAGACACGAGGGACTTAAAATCCCTTGGACAGAAATGTCCGTGCGGGTTCGATTCCCGCCTGAGGCACCTTAAAAAGAGCTAACTGACTAATTTTCAGCGGTTGGCTCTTTTGGTATCTCAATTTTTGGCGACATTTTGGCGACTTAGTCCCTGACTTGGTCCCGACTTGGTTCCTGCTTGGTGCATTTGGAAAAGCGTTGTTAAGCGCTCTAGATACTCATAGGCTGAGGATCCAGAAAGGAAACATTATCCTTTAAGAACCGCCTGAACTTTTCCACTTCCGATATCTGCTCGTCAATGCTGAGGGCTTGAAAAAGAATGCTGCGAAGTTCACTATCTCCTTTCGCTCCCAGCAGCTCTATCTCCAACTCGTCGATGATATACAGATCCCCATAAAGATACAGCCCCGTCTTCTCATCATGGAACCGGCGGCAGGTATCGCTTCTATAGAATACGTCCATGGCTTCCGTAAGGGAAATACGGAAAAGCTCGGACATCTTTGCGACGATGCAACCGATTCTATTGTGCAGAATGATTCTGCGAACTTGACGATGCTTTTCTGAAGTCATGGGAAATCAGATAGCTTTATCGGGTTCTAAAAACAGAACCTGCTTACCCTTTTTTCTTGCATATTCTATCTCGGAGCGGGTGCTTGAGCCGATATAACCATTTACGTTGATTACATAGATTCTGTCGGCCATATCTATCTTGCGCTTATGCATATCGTCCAGCATCTCCTTCGTTCCCTCTGTCCACACCTCATCGTCTCCGGAATGCCCGAAGAGGCCCACGCTGATGACTATGTTGCCAGCGAGGGTAAGGCGCTTCTGCGCTTCCAGAAACTGATCCTTGAAGCGTGTGCTGCCGCAGAGGGTTATTACAGGGTATTTGCCGACCATGATTCAAGTGCATCTTAATTCTTTACAAACACATCTGGCTGATATTCATACACATCTAGGAAGTGTGACAATAGGATTCTGCTTACTCTCTTTAGTTCCGATATCAGGTCATCTGCATTAACTATTACCGCGCCAAAATCTGTTTTGTACCATTGAAGAAAACTCTCGAGTGCCTGAAGGTGGAGATAAACGCAAGAGAGGATAACCCTGCTATGGTATTTCTCGGGTTCAATTCTAACGGCAAAATTGCCATCAAGTTCTTGAAGATGTAGTTGTCGAATATCGCCCCAATCAGAATGAATAGAATCTGAACCAAGAGCATAACTGGATAGATATAATTCTTCTGGCTCAAACTCTTTCATGAGCATCTCGAATGACTTACCTCCGAACGCCTTCCAGGATGAGATTCTCTCAAAATCCTGTATCGTAAATCCTTCTGCTTTTATATCTTCTAGAAACTTGTATAGGAAAACATCCGTGACGCCATTGCCTTTCCTGTTGTATTTCTCATACATTTTGTAGCGATTCTTGTAGGATTTAAGCCTGTAATCACGTTGAGCGGATTTACCCTCGCGAATCAAATACCGCATCTTGATATAAGCCTCGTAGTTGATTCTGATGAAAGACCATGCAACATCAAGAGTTCCTGAATTATGTGCTTGTATAAGTTGCTCAAGACCCTTATGTTGTTTAATCAGCAGGCCAATAACAGTTGCGTCGTCCGGACCGTACTGAATATAGTTGTCGGGGTCCGGATCAATAATCTTCCGGCTACACATTAGGGTGTATGAGCATAACTCTTCTATGATTCCACTGCTGCCCTTGAATTCTTTTTGGATAGTAGCCAGGTCAGAGTAATTCTTTAAATGGGCTATTAATTCTTCAAACACAGACATTTAGCGATTAATAAACTGAATTTAATATGGGCTATTCCTCGTTGAGTTCGCTGCCCATTCTGAACTTAATGTCAAAGTTAGCAATATAATCCACTTCCTCTTGTGTAAAACCATAGTGTTGTGCAATAGCCTCATCAATAATATCAATCAAACGCTTAGATAACTTAGGGTAATACTCATAATAAACTACATTTCTTCCTGTTGTTTGATAGAATGTATCTTTTTTATACTTATTCGCCTCATAATCAGCGAAAAGGGACTTCCCCTTTACTGCGACACTTGTGTCGTTCAGTAAGGCTCCAGGAATCCTAAAGTTATCGATGAATGACTTTGTAAGATTACGACAATCGGTATGGGCGATATAATCCCAATAGAACAGAGAAGAGGATAGAACAGCTGCGATGGTGGCATTATCTATCTCTGGCTTTATCGGGATAGATTTCTCAGCTTTGACGTCTTCCAAGACATTATCTATATACGTAATACTCTTCTCGGTCTTTATTAACAGGAAATAACCACCGCCGGCCGCTCTATAAAAAACATTGTTTACGGATTGTTTTATTCCGTAAGTGTATGAAATGCATTTATCGGCTGCAAGCATCTTTTTCTTGATACTCAATTCAATAGGATAAGAATACTTCGGAACAACAAACTCTCCAACGAAATCTGTCACCTCTACATAACTAAGGTTCCCGAACAAAATATTCCGACACTCGGAGTACCATCTATTATACTTGGTCGCGAAGAACCTTGGCGTTGTCGCTCTGTCACATTTATCAACGATGAAAATTGTAGCTCGGAGATGTTGAAGCATCTCAAATAATTTGCCCGGTCTATCGTCAAAATTAGCAAACAGAGCCATGTTGGCCTTCTCCCTAATCAAGGAGATTACCGGAGTCATACGCTTGGAACAAGTAATTGCAACTGGAACAATAAAACTAAATCTTCCATTAGGTTGGCTAATCGATAGTGCCCTCTCTGTACAGCACCCATATAGATTCCCGCAGTCTGCGGTCACGAGGCGGTCGAAAGAATAGGGGACATCATCACTGGGATATTCAACATATGGCGGATTTCCTATCACAACATCGAAGCCGTTTGCACCATGCATTATTTGATAGAATTCAGCCAGCCAATGGAAAGGTTGATGTAATGACAGCCACTTATCGTAATCCGAATAACCGGAAGCCGCATATAAATGCCTGTTTAGCAAATTATTCAATGAGGCCAACTCATTATTGAGAGACTGTTTCGCTTGTTTTAGTACAGCAACATCTGCATCTTTGCTCAATTGCTCTAACCGGAAAATCTCGTAAGTATCGGCTACGTCATTGAGTTTCGACTGCAACTGATCTTTGAGATCCTGATTCGCAAGTTGCTGTAAGAAATCTGTTGCAATGTCAAGGTCGTGGTAGAGTTGCTCTTCAGTTGAATATCCAACGAGAGTATTACCACATCTTATATTGAAATCAATATCCGGAAGCGGGTCAAGTCCCATATTGTCAGCCCGTTTATCGACCTCAACAACAGCCACCATCTTCAAGAACAAGCGAAGTTTGGCGATTTCTACGGCTTCAGCCATAATGTCAACGCCATAGAGATTCCTAAGGATAATGCTCTTGTAGATGAAGTATTGTATGTTGCTACGATACTTATTCTGTATCTCGGCCAGTTGCTCCTTAAACGCATTTGAATCTTGGGCGTTGAACTCCTCCATCCGGGAAATACAAACCTCGTACAAAGGCTCCAAAAGGTTGAGCGCAGCAAAGAGGAATGCACCAGAGCCGCAGGTCGGATCTAGGATGGTTACTTTTAGCAATTCGCTATAGAAAACTTCTATGAACTTCCGGTCGTCAGTTGTATTTAGGAAATCGTATGCAATTCTTGGGATATTGAGGTTATAGGTAATGAAATCATTGAATGAAGTGAACTTGTCATCTTGTAGTTTGTCAACAATTTCTTGATAATGCTTGAAACGAGCGATAGTTTCACGCCATATCTCAGTAGGTAGACCCAAGTTTGAAGGCGTAGGATTATTCCATGATTTACGGAGTTCCAACAAGTCGGGCGCATCAGTATTGAGGCCCTTCGCAATATCTTCTGGTATCGTTTCATGAACTCCCTTCTTGACAGCATCATAGATAAAGTCCTGGCCGTTACTGCGTATAAAGTGCCAGAATGGTGCATGAGGGGCGAACGCCTCCGGATACTGCTTCTCCGTTGCTTCCAGGAGATATGGAACGATGGTATTACGGCCTATGTATTCGGTAATATCCTCTTTCGTGTAATAAGCACCCATCTGAGCGCGGTCATTGATGTACTGCTCGAAGATGTAACCCAGAACATCCGGGTTGATATCTCTGCCAGAGGCCGTCATACGTGTATCCAGATGCCAGCGCCATTTATCGAAGAACTCAAAAAGCGAAACGAAAGCCTCGTCTTTTATGTCTATGTCGGCGTATTCTCTCTCAATCTGGTGAAGGTCGAACATGCCGCCATTAAGGTACGGGATACGACCATACATGTTCTCAAACGATCCTTCATGCTTGGGAGAATTGAGCCCATCCCTGAATAAGTGAACCAGAAAGCCCTTGTAGAAGGATTTGAAAAACTGGTCTTTGCCACGTTGCTCTTGCACCCAACGAAGTTTGTTTCGCAAATAATGCTCATCGCCATTAAGGAAACCTTTCTTCTGGATGAAATAGCAAAACATCAAGCGATTGAGCATAACAGATGTATACCACTGCTTGCTCTTATTGTTTTTGGTGGCAATCTGATCGTCAATACCTGTAATGAACCCAGCAAAAGACTTATGTTCCTTCGCAAACCCTGAATAAAAATCCTTGGTAATCTTTTCAGAATTAATGGCAAAGGCACCTTGGACTCGCTCTTTCACATCAACAATGGTCGTAACCTCGTCGAGGTCGAAAGAAAGACCAGCTATCTTCTCAAATAAGAACTGTGCCTTTTCAGCCTCGGCATACTCGATGATTACGATGTCCCGTTTTTCATTAGTCTTTACAGGGGCGACCCACTGATGATGTTCTGTACCAGGAATAACGAATATGCAGATATAGTCATTTGCCGCCTTCCTGAGTTTCGTGTCCAGTTTTTTGCACACCGAATTTGTGGGCAACTCAGGGACATTGCACACAAGCACCTGGAAACCATTACGATGTGCAATCGTTTTAAGGCTGAAAGCCTTCTCCTCGACATACATCGTAGGCACATCGGCAATTGATGCGTTGTATTTATTCCACCCCATCTCCTCGATGAAGAGTGTGCGGAAGTCAGCATCTTTCAGGTATTGGACGAATTGTCTCTTAGTCAGTGCCATAAGCCATTATTGTTTAATGAGACCCATTGAGCAAAGAATCTTCGGGGATTTATCCTTGTAATCACTGTCCTGCTTGCGGCAGAGTACTCCCTTCTTGCGGAAATCAAGAACCGCTTCAACAATTTCTTCCTGTGAATCGCCTTTGTTCAACATACGACCGATTACGGTCTTCGTGGTTTCTATTAACTGGTAGTTGTATATGTCGTCTATTGCCAATTTAACTTGCTGTTTGTAATCAACGTCGAAGAATAGATTTGTTTGCTGGTCATAGAAATTCTGCAGCAACTGAACAAGCCTAAAGCGAGTGCTGAATCGATTACCCAAGACACCCATTGCTGAAGGTACATCATCAGCAATGTCGTCAACCGACTTCTTAACCAGATCGAAGTGGTCTGGCATCTGGTTCAGGCCAGGCTCCTTCGGGCCACACTCCATTGCTGTCAGAATCTTCTTCTGAGACTGGCTGACAAGATTCCCTGCGCGGTCGTACCAGCTGAGAATATCGAAGTCGTTGTATGTGCGGCAGAAGGTGATGACGCCATCAGGGCGGTCCGGAGATGCAGCCTTCGTAGCATAGATCATATCGCTAAGACTCGGTATGATTTCCTTCAACTTCGAATTAGACTTGATGGCTTTCTGCCATATCTGGTACGCCTGTGAAGAGAGGTCAACATCGGAGTCGCCCTCCTCCTGGTCAAGAATGCCGCTCTGTTCGTTGTAGAGGTTCATCAAGTTCTTCTCGTTGCCCTCGAAGAACACCTCGTCAGATCCAACAACATTGGCGTTCTCGTTGATGCGCTTGTTGAGGCGGCTGCGGAGCCGGATAATGTCTTCGATGCCATCAGCCGGGAAGAAGGAGTAGCAGTATATTTCTTTGGACTCCTGCCCAATTCGGTCAACACGACCCGCACGCTGGATGAGGCGGATGATGGCCCAGGGCATATCGTAGTTTACAATGACATGGGAGTCCTGCAGGTTCTGACCTTCGGAAAGTACATCAGTAGCGATGAGGACACGGTACTGGTCAGCAGATTCGATTTCCTGACCATTGCTCTTGGGAGAGAATCGATCCACTGATGCCGTCGGATTCTTGCTGTCGCCCGTCACGTAGTAGAGTTGCTTCATGCCCATCTGTTTGAGCTGGGCATATAGGTACATAGCCGTATCTGAATACTGGGTGAACACTATGACCTTCTCCTTTGCGTGGGTCTTATTCAACAGGTCGTAGAGACTCTGAACCTTACGGTCGGCATTGGGATTCCAAACACCGCACAGCTCAATCATCTTGATGATGGTGTCCGAATCCTTTCTGAGCTGCTGTTTCAGTGTGCGCTTGAAGTAGGTAGGCTTCAGCCAAGAAACATTATTCTTCAGTTTGATGACCTCATAATGCTCTTTAGCCAGGCATTCGTACACTGAAAGGTCTGTCGGTATCGGTTTAGCAGCCAGGATACTTCCGTTTGCACGATACTGATCCGGATTGTCGCCGAAGATGGAGATGTTGGTATCTTCATCGTCAATGAAATCGTCGGGCAAGGAATTCTCGTCACCAATGGGAAGGTCGAGGCCGTTGTCAAGCGCATACATAAACACGGCGTTGCGTAGCAAATGGTGATAGAGCGTCAAGAGGAAGGAGTAGCCGCAGCTATCCATACGCTTGAAGAAAGTGCTCTTGCAGAAGCCCATCATGCGCTCACCGGCTCGGGAGAGGTTCTCTATGAGAAGTTTCTCCGGCTTGGAAGCATCCACAGTCCTCTCTTCGCTGACGTAGTGAATAAGGCCGTAGCGAGGGAGTTTCAACGACTCCATCAAATCTATCATTTCATCCGAGTAGAGGCGGCAATACTGGTCACCTGGTTCTGTCGGAAACTTAATAGACTTTGGGATACGGTCAGGGAAATAAGACTTTGAGCCATCTGGGAACTCGAGGTACCGGCGGCCATTGCTACCATCCTTCTTGGCGTAATTGTCCTTAATAAAGGTACGGGTACGGCGTACCAGGAAGAGTTTCATCAACTCGTTCCAGTCCTCAACGAATGGACTCTGCTCGAATGCCTTGATGCTGCGGATGAATACCTCATTATGGCGCATTAGGAACTCACGTTCTCCTCCCAGTGATTTAATATAGATTTCTGGACGGATGCCAAGATCCTGATCCTCCTCGATGAACAGCTTAAGCTGGTTGCTCAGGTCACGGAAGTCCATGTTGTATGGCGTAGCCGTGAGCAGGAGAACGCTACTGTTCTGTTTCTGTATCAGGCTTTGTATATTCTGGTAACGGGAGCCGGTGGAGTTGCGAAGGTTGTGACTCTCATCAACGATAATCAGCTTGTAGTACCGCGCGTTGGCAACATCAATGGGTTTGGCCATTGACATGATATCAGCCTTGAGGTCGTATTTTGTCCGGTATTTTTTCCACATCTCTTGCAGGTTAGCCGGACAGATGATGAGGGTATTGCTACCGTAGGTATTCTCGTATAACTTGGCGATAGCGCAGGCTGTAATGGTCTTACCAAGACCTACGACATCACCAATCATAGCACCACCTCTTTTTTCGTTATGGAGGTGACGGGCAGCAATCTTAACAGCGGTCTGCTGGAAGTCGAACAGGTCCTTGCGGAACTCCGGCGGGAGGGAGAACTCCTTTACGCCCATACGGGCTTCTTCGCTAAGGTGGTATGCAGTTTTGAGATATATGTAATAGGGCGGAATTTCGTTGTCGCTGGCCCAACTCTCGTCAATCACTTTGATTAACTCATCCGTGATGTCGACGCAGAAGCGGTCGTTCCAGCGATCCTCAAACCAAGTGGAGAGTTTCTTTGCGCTATCACTGTCTGCGAACTCAGCATTTAGCTCGCCTTGTTTTGTCAGTCCAGAGTATGTTAGGTTGCTGCTACCGAGGATTGCCGGAATAGGATTGAAGTGGTCATCCGGACGATAAGCCAAATACAATTTGGCATGAAGCGGCTCCCGCAAGTAAAGTTTCACACACACCTTTTTCTCCTTGAGTTGACGAGATAGTTTCCGAAGTGTAGCCTGGTCGGCATTAGTCGGCAGACCCAGGAGCAACTGGCGGCGGAAGTCCTCAGCTATCTTCAACTTAGCATCCTGTACGTCATTTGAATCGGGATGATATTCTTCGCCACTATAAAGCTGTCGGATCAATTCCTCCGGCGGGCGGTGCATCCCGATAAGGAGGCGGCAGGTGCGGAATCTCTTTTCATCATTTTCATAGACGTTGTCGCCAGGAAGATTATCAATCTGGTCAACTACAAGATTCCATCCACGAAGGTTGAAATATCCCACGCAAAAGTCCACGCGCTTCACCCCAATGTTGGAGATAATACCCCTTAGACCTTCTGTGAACTTAACCTCGATATTATCGTATATCTGGGCCATAGATTCAACTTGTCTGCTCTGGCCCGATGAGCGAATACCTATTATAAACGCGAAAGTGCGAGCCTCCTTTAGATCTTGATCACCAAGTCAGGCTCGCCAAAGCCCCGGGTACGAACAAGTTAAAGTAATAACGGCTCGCACTGCTATAGTGTGAGCCGAAGCCCATATTATAGCCAGCGCAAGCGTCTCACTTGAACTCCGGTACCCTTTGAATTGGCGATTCGACTTGGTCGGAATCAAAGCTAAACGCTTTCGGTATGTAAAAAAGCTTTCCTTGTTGGATTGCAATTACAAATTTAGCAATTAATTTCTATACAAGTCTTTAAAAAGCACTTTTGTTGAGACCCAACTTCATTATAAGTTTAATAGGTACACAAAGAGGCGACTATTTCCAAAATGGAAACAGTCGTGGTTCTTTCCATTTTGGAAACAACCACTGATAAACAATGAACTGCCAAGAATATCCTGGCAGTTCAACACGTTAATTAGGCTCATCGCCTTCTACTCCACCTTATCACCGGCGTAGTAACCATCTCCCGTGCCTTGCGGAAGCAGCGGCGGACCCAGAGGATGTCGTCCTCATTCTGGTCGCGGCCCCAGTTGGGGTCGGGAGCGGATCCTCCGCCTCCGCAGTTTTGTGCAAAGGAGGTGGCAGCATCGACTTGCCCGACGAAAAGAAGGAAGGCAGTTCGAAAGATGTTGCCTGCTTCTTCCGGCGAATGGGTTCGCTCGATCGCTCGGCTCTCTTCATGAAAGGCCTTCACGGCTTCCCCGGAAGCTTTCGTCTCATATCTCTTCCCATCCAAGGTTAAACCCAACGGGAACAGATAATCCTTCCCTTCATCGGACGTGGCAAAAGCGAGGCGCTCTTCATAGGTCATCTGCCCGTATCTGTTCTCCGGACGCATCTTCTCCCAGGTCTCCTGGATTTTCGCCGGCATCAGGTCACGGCTGATGATGGAGGATTTATAGGCGGAGTTGCCACTCAGGATTGTGTATCCCCGGACAGTCACAGAGGCATCCAGCTTCAGCTTGACGGTATATCCTTTTGCCTCCAGTGCTGCAGTGTACTTCTCCCAGGAGAACTTTTTTAATCCGGCCAGGACCGCGAGGCAATCCTTCTTGATGCCGGCTTTGTTCTCCTCGAAGCTGTCTTCCGTGCGCTTCCATCCGCGCAGGCGGTTAACCTCCTCGGCGGCAGTCTTTGCTCGGATACCGATCCGATGGTCGCTATTCAAGCAGTTGTCCATATCGACGCGGTTGCAGTCGAGGTGGAGATGAGGGATACCGGACTTGCTGTCCGTGTGAAGGGTTATGATGTACTGGGAGTTGGGGAGGCGACAGGGAGACCTGTAGCGCTTCTCCTCTCTGGGCAGCCGGACCCTGTCGAAAGCCTGGACGAAGTCTTCGGCCAGCTGCTTCCAGTCTTCCAGGGTCCAGCCCTCGGATTCCTCCCTGGACGGAGAAATCTCCATCCGGATCATGTTGTTCTTCAGCGGTCGGCGTTGGAACTCTTCCTCCCTGAGTTTCTGGTGCAGCTTCATATACCCGTAGATGGCCTGTGGACTGGCATCCTCAGGGAGGTGGCTCAGTTTTACTACCTGTGCTTTTCCTTGACGGGTAATGTATCCGAGGGACACCCCGCCGTGTGCAATAGATTTGGCTTTTGCAATCATGGCTTATTCTGTTAAGGTTCGTTCAATCTCTCTCCAGCGCTTGATGAGTTTGTTCGCGCCGGAAATCCATTTCTTCATAAAGTAGGGATCCGAGAAGCACCGGAGGCGGTCTTCCTGTTTCATCGCATTCAGGGCGTTCTTGATATGGATCAGGTCGCCCCGGGCTTCGCTGATGCTGAGGTAGGCCTGGGCCTGGCTCCGGGTCATCCGGAGCTTGGGCTTGTGACCAACGGCGCATTGGCGGATGTATTCGCTGACGGATTTACCGCAGGCCTGCGGCTTTGCCTGGATGGTAATCTTGTCCTGTTGCGTGGCACGGAATGCCATCCTGCAGGTCTTGTTTACCTTGAAATTGTTGGGGTAAAAATGGTTCTTTTTCATAAACAATGGTGTTAGGATTCCGCCACGGATGCGAGCTTGCGAGCAGACTTCCCCGCCGGGAGTTGGACAATCGCGCAGCGGAATTGTTCGACATCGGCACAACTAGCATAGTGTTTCGGGAAGGCATCTCCCGAAACACATGCGGAGCGTGCCACTCATTACTTCCGATAGGAATCACCCTTGAACCTGAGGATGGAGAACATCTCATTGATGCGGTCCATCATCCTGGGACTGTAGCGGTCCAGGATCTTGTCGTCGGCAAGGTTGGTGGTGACGATGGTCGGAAGTTTCCGGTCATAGCGGTAGGAGATCAGATTCTGAACGGGTGTGTAATCCGTACCATAGCTCTGGCATCTCTCCGGTTCCGAGCCGAGCTCGTCCAGGAAGAGGTACTTCGCCCGGAGGAACTCCTCGTAGCAGGAAGCCTCTTTCTCCAGCTGGTGCTTGAACTGGGTGTGCAGGTCATAGGCCGTGGTGTAGATCACCGGCGAGGCGAACTGCTTGTAGAGTCCGTACATCGCGTACATGAGGGTGGTCTTCCCGGAACCGATGGTTCCCTGGAAGAGCAGACCCGAACGGACGGGGCTGCCCATCATCCATTCGGCCGACTTCTGGATCTTGGTGCCGACCTCCGTGTCGGTGATGTCCTGGAACTCGATACCGCGGGACTCGACGGCCTTGCGGTAGATCTGGGTGAGCGCTTCTTCCAGCGTCTCTTTTTCTATTCCCTCTATTTAAGCCGGAAGCTTGGCGACAAGGTCATTCCTTGTCGGCAGTATCGAATTCTTCACAAGAACTGATACAATTTGATTTATTTCGTTCATAAGAATTAGTTTTATAATTAGTGTTACTTTTGGGTGCATTCTCCGCACCCGTGTTGTTTTGATACCGGTACCCGTTCTGTTTTTGGACGGGTTTCCGTTCAGACTCTGTACCCGTATTGTTTTCGCACGGGTCCGGAATCAGGACTACATAGCGGGATGGCTTTCCACTGACTTCGTGGGCGGCGATCAGCTTCCTGGCGATGAGACTCCTCTTTGCCAGGATGACCGATGTCCGGCTGAGGCCGGTAATCGCCATGACCGTCTGGATCGGGATCTCGACCGTAGCCTTTCCTTTCTTCCAGAAGCCATAGATCACGGCAAAGACTTCCTTCTCTGCGCCCCGGAGACGCAGGTCTTTCCACATGAAATCATAAATGATCGTGTAAAGCATCTCTACGAGGGGCTAAGGATCTTGTCGAGGTCGGAGCGCCGGTAGCGCTTCTGTCCGCCGACAAACACAGGGATGAGGATCTTTGCCTTCGCCATCCGGTAGAGCGTGCTCTCCGAAATCCTGAGCAGGGTCTTGACCATCTCAGGGGTGAGGTACTCCTCCTTCTTTTCCTCCGCGATCGCAGCGCGCTCGCGTTCGAAGTCCTGACGGGCCTCGGCCAGGAGCTCCCGGGCGAAATGACCCAGGTCTCCGGCGTGAACGGTCAAGGTTGCTTCGGGAAATTCCCGGAGGAGCTCGAACAAGTCCAATTTCATATCCATAGTCAAATATGTTTTGGAATTCTGCCTCTCTTGATCCCCTTTCCGATGGGGATCTCATTTGGCTTTGGGCCTCCGGAACGCGTAGTCGGAAATCTCACGGCTCCTGAATGGCCGTGACAAACATATAATGGTATTTTTGGTAGAACAAAGAAAGGGATTAAACGAAAATGCCGGCAATTGAATGATAATCAATCAATTGCCGGCACGAACCGGATTATAATTCCGGATTATTCCCAGTCAACTCCGGATTATTCTTCCTTACAGAAGGTAGTAGAAACGCTTCTTGACCTGGTCGGAATACTCTTGATATTTCTTGATATTATCGCGCTCAGGCAAGCCGATCGACAGACAATCGAACATCGTGCAACACCATTCAGTAAATGAGTTGGTGACCTTCCTGAAGTACTTGTTCTTATGAAGGATATCGGCTATCTCGATGATGTGTTTATCAGCAAAATGGACTTTATCTTTGGCCCCCTGCTTATAATTATCACGGACGAATTGCAGGTCTTCGACGACCTTATCAACGTACATCTTACCAGGCTCGGCTGACCAGCTAGTCATAAAGTCCGAGTTAAAGATGGTACGAAGGCGGGCCTCGTTTATGATGACTCGCTCTGGCTGTTCGGTTGCGGGAGCGTTCTCTTCAACAGTAGGAGCCACCCCCTTGACCACAGACGTTTCAGGAGCTGGCTGTTCCTCGGCAACATCCGGCTCTGGCTTTGCGAATAATGTCCAGATCCAGGCGCCAATCAACGTCAAGAGTGGATATCCAAGCGAGATCAAAGCGCCGACGCCCACCAATGCGATAAAAGCTATGAACCAGACATTTGTTAGGGCAGATTCCCATGCGCCAAAGATCGACGAATACTTATCATGGAAGATGGCCGTTATGCCAGCCGTCACGAGACCGAAGACCAATAATACTATGCCCAACACATTTGCCCACATCGGCAACCTGCATTGGTCATAGTACCTCGCAATTCTCTTCGCTTTAACCCGATCTTTCATATCGGTCTTTTTTAGACTCCATTTGTAAAACCCCAAGAAATGCCCGAACTTACAAAAGGGCTAACATTAAGATTATCAGTCTTTTACAAACAATCCTTTTCGTAAAACTATTTGTAAGTCATTTGTAATTGACGCACTTTACGAATGATTCACCATTCGCCAGAAAGAGACATTCCCTGCTCCTCTATTTGTAATAAGACCATTCAGCCTCATCCGGCGTAAGATATTTGAGATTTTATCATATCTCTGCTTGTCTGTTAGAATATCGGACAATGAATTACTTAACAATTCATTGATTTCTTTTCTTGATAATTCTCCATGATCCCGTAAGGCCGTCATAATGAGAGACTCGCAGGCCTTGTCTGTTAATCCTTTATGTTTCGAATATTCCACCTTCTTTCCCGTCGCTTGTGCGAGAGGTTTGGCGAGAACGAGGGCATTCTTACGGCCTTCAACAAGGTGTCTCTTTCTCAAATGGGAAATTTCAAAGTCAGTCAACGGCTTGCCTAGCTGCACCCGATTAAGCATTTCTGCTTCTTCTAACGAAATGTCCGCATTCTGCATGAGAATGTTTGTATAATTCATGTCGATTATTCTTCCAAAAACAGTCAAAGTCACGCGACCATCTCTGAAATCATAATCTGGCATCGGGAAAAGGCGGCCTTTCTGTAAGCGAAACATTTTCTTAATGCCGCTACCGATAGTATCAACCATTTTAAGTTCAACCATGGCATTTGCAAGGAATCGGTTGCGATTCTTCTCCCATGGTGAGTCAGCTTGCAATACGGCTTGGATGGACCCTGGGATAAAACTGCCCAGATTAGTGAACAGTAGCCTATCATCGAATTCGACGACATTCACGACACCGCTCTTTGAGTAATCCTGGTGAGCAACTGCATTATTGAGCGCCTCTCGAATCACATATGGTTCGTATGTGTCAATCTCTTCAGGGAACAGGGTTCTTAGATTTGGATTGATATACCGATACTTCAAGTTACGAACTAAGTGGAATACTTCATCGATGGCCAATACCATCGGGCAGGATAGGATTCGATAGTCTCGTTCTACACCATCGGTTCCTTTAAGAATCCAACGTATTTTGGAAACCGCAGGTGAAATCAATACCTCACTTTCTTCCTTTCCGAGAAGAATTATTGCGGTATTTGTAATCCTACCATTCCTAGTAATCTTGGCCTTATTCAAAAATGTCTTGTCATCCCAAGAAGCGACATCACTTGCAAGGTGCTGATGCTTATCTATATATAGTTCTCGGGCTCGGGCGATAGCCCTTGGATCCAGATCATCAAGTGTTGCATCTTTTACGATCTGAGCACTCCAATCTTGTTGAGAAGAGTAAATCTGACGCGTATAGTCTGTGAAATCCTTCAACTTGGTCAAGTTGCTATTGATTCGAATGTACGCCTCACCCTTGAATGTGACAGGTTCTCCAACTGCCGCCGGGATTTCGAAAATGACGATATGCTTGCCTTTATAATCAAACTCCTCAAATTCAAAACGAATATGCGGTTCAACTAGCTTTCTCAGCCATAGCTGGTAATCCTGATTGTTGATTTTCTGATCCTGCATCCGAAGATTTGTCCCTACTGGATTCCAGGTTGCATTTTCGATTCCTAAAACCAGATAAGCATAATCCTTGTACTTGACACAAGCAATATTAGCCATGCCAGAGATGTATTTTCCAACACCTTCGTAGGTAATACTTGCACTCTGTTCTGCAATGTTAGTTTTGAACTCCAGCCAATCTAATTCACCATTCTCGCCTCCTCGCTTTGCAATCGCGAGGAGGCCCTCAAGGAGTTCATATTGCTCTTCAATCGTTCTCATACAAAACTATTTTCCACAAAGTTAGGTTTTTTCTGCTTCAAATAAACGAGGAAGATAGATTATTCTAATAGCAGGGCCACATCCGTGACCATCTCTTCGTTAATGTAGTAGTGGGGGTTGAACGTTCAAGACGCTTCTTTACTCCTCGGATTATAAAAAACTACGGCTATTTCAATAATTAGCCGTATATTTGTTGCGAACAATACACCCTGTGACAAATCTTCTACAAGATATCTCTGCACGTGGAGGAACGATACGGACGCGTGAGCTGAGCGTGCCCCGAGGGTACTATGGGATCAATAAAGAGCTAAACTCCGGCAATATCATCAGGATTAAAAATGGTGTGTATATTCTTCCAGAAGAACAGACAACAATGATGATGGACATAGAACGGATTGTTCCAGGAGGTGTGATCTGTCTGTATTCTGCTTGGAACTACTATAACCTGACGACACAGATCCCCAACGGATTCTATATCGCCATCGAAAAACATAGGAAGATCGTAGCACCCAAAATAACGGACATCATTCTCTGTTATTGGGAAGAAAAATACTGCTCAATGGGCGTTGAAGAGGTCGTAATCGCCAACCATAAAGTAAAGATATTCTGCATCGAGAAGTGCGTGTGCGATGCCATTAAGTTCCGGAATAAAATAGGGATAGACGTAGCTGTCGAAATCCTAAGCAACTACCTTCATCGAAGAGAACGAAACATCTCTCTGCTCATGGACTATGCTAAACGAATGAGAGTCATTTCGACGATTCAGCCATACCTTGAAATGGGCCTTTACCGTCTATAATTTGCCAGATCTATCCCTAAAGGGAACTTATGGCAAAATATAATGACGCTTTTAAGGACATTCATTGAATTCGTTCACTCTGCCGAAATCATTCCTCACGAGCATCTATTTTCATGGTAATTTTCTTATTATTGTGCGTAAACTAACCCAAAAATGATTATCTTTGCAACAAAACTAAGAAAATGAGTATTCGCGAATGGGTGCATAGTCGGGAAATCGAAGGCCTTCCAATCTTTTCTTATGAAGAGGTGACGAACGCCTTCCCATCACTTACGCCACAGCAAATAAGTAATAACTTATATAGGATAGGCAAGAGTAAAATGATTACACAACCTTTTAAGGGTTTCTATGTCGTCATTCCTCCACATTATGCAGCGAAGGGTATTGTCCCACCGGTTTATTACATAGACCAATTAATGGACTATCTTCGCCGGCCTTATTATATCTGCTTGCTTAGTGCTGCGGAGTTATTGGGCGCTGCCCATCAACGCCCTCAGGAGTTCTCCGTCATGACAGTCCTGCCACGGATTAGAATGAGACGGTTGTCCAGTTTGGATTGGAATTATCGCTCATCTATTCCTGACAGCTTTCTAAAAGAGATTAATTCAGAGACTGGAACTATCAAGTTCTCTGGTCCGGAACTCACGGCTCTTGATCTTATCCAATATGAGCAACACGTTGGTGGTCTTTCCCGAGCGGCAACAGTGATCGAAGAATTGACTGAGCAGACTGTTTGGACAGGAGCGGCAGAGAAGGGACTGCTGTCGCCCTCTACTATCGCGACAGTTCAACGGCTTGGTTACATTCTAGAGAATGTCCTGATGAGTCAATCGCAAGCCGATGATCTTTATCATGAACTAAAGACAGCGTCTCCTAAACTCAACCGGTTCCGGCTCTCAACCCGTAAGAACGACGACGGGGCTGTCCTGGACAAGCGCTGGAATATCATTGTCAATACCGAAATAGAAATAGACGACCTATGATTCCTCGATCAGCCATTACACACTGGAACAAACAGGTTCCCTGGGAAGATATCGCCAATGTTGAGCAGGATCTCATCATTACGCGAGCTTTGACCGACATATTCTCGGATGAATTCCTCGCATCAGAACTGGCTTTCCGCGGAGGTACAGCTCTTCATAAGCTCTATCTTGCACCCCAGCCAAGATATTCTGAGGACATTGATCTGGTACAGATTAATCCCGGACCCATTAAGCCCATCCTTTTCAGGTTAGGGGAAGTTCTCAGTTACCTTCCGGACAAGGTCATTAAGCCCAAACGATTTAACAATACGATGCTTTTCCGGATTCAGTCAGAAATCCCTCCGGTTGTTCAGATTCGTCTTAAGGTAGAGATTAATTGCTATGAGCATTTTAATGAACTTGGCCTTGTCAAGATTCCTTTCTCTTATGAGAGTCTCTGGGCTTCTGGTTCATGTAATCTCACAACCTACAGACTGGAGGAGTTACTGGGGACAAAAATGCGAGCGCTTTATCAGCGCAAGAAAGGCCGCGACCTTTTTGACCTTGCGTATGCACTTCAGAATGCTGAAGTGAATCCGGAAGAAATTGTCCGATGCTATAAACGCTATATTGGGTTCGTTGTGGAAACGCCTCCGACATACAAGCAGTTCGTGGCCAATATGGAGGAGAAATTGGCGGATCCGGAATTCACAGGAGATACGGTCAAATTACTTCGACCGGGAATATCCTATGATTCTATTTCTGCATGGGAGACAGTTTGTGAAGCATTGGTCAACAGGATTAGATAATAATCCTCGTGCTATCTTCAAGAAGTATTATGATTTGATTTTTAGTTAAAATGATGAGCAATGAATATATAAGATTCGATTATTATCAGAGGACTAATGTTTGGCCGACGAGAATGGATGACTTAAACTACAAAGGATGGTTGGAGAATTTCCCAGAGAGAGAGGAACGCGCATTGGCAAAAATGATGCTGGACTACTTCGTGTATATTCCAGAAGACATGGTAGACCAACTATTCAAAACCGTGGTAGGCAAAGCAGGATTCCACTTTAGGAAAACAGATCCGACATGGAATAATGATAGTTTTAAGAATAATTGTTGGTATAGTTACATACCTGGTGAAGTGCCAAACATTTCTGACAGTGGTAGTATTTTTGCCCGAAAGGTAAAAAATGTTCTTGACGTAGACGAGGATCGGATTCTGAGCTTTGAAGACCTTGTTAAGGAGCTTAAATCAAATAGTACACCTCAACGAGTAATCTTGGCCGATGATTTTGTCGGGTCGGGGAACCAGTGTTCTGAAGCATGGAACAATGACGGACTTCTGGACGATGTTGATGTATCTCTTAAAAGCGTGGTACTTGCAGGTAACCATCAGGTAGTGTATACTCCATTAGTGGTAAACAAAATAGGCGCTAAGCGGATTTCTAAAGAATGTGACGGCTTAATACTAGAATGCGTATATCAATTGGATGATCAATACAACCTATTCTCGCCTGATTGTCCCTGCTGGAAAGGGAAAAGTGAACTATATGATGCTGGTATAGACCTAATTCTCAGGAAAAGTAAAGAACAAGGTATCATGGACAACGGCGGAACGCAGTCTGCAAGAGGTTATAAAAATCAAGGACTAGCTCTTGCCTTCTCTCACGGTATGCCAGATGCCTGTCCTGCTTTATTCTACTGGCAGAACGACAACTGGATACCATTAATAAAAAAACACTTTAAAAGGATGTGATATGAATGCAACAGAGAATATAAAGAAGCTAGATGAGTTATTTGGCAGCTATAAAGCCGAGTGGCTCAGAGGTAAGATATTCGAGTTCTTTGAAACGCCGTATTACTTTAGTGCTCTACAAGGCAACAGACCATGTGTGCTCCAGGGAGGGCGTGGAACTGGAAAAACTACTGTATTGAGAGGCCTTTCGTATCAGGGACAATTTGCCATACTAGACAATAATATAACCCTTTTTGACCAGAACAGTTATATCGGTATTTATTACCGTGTAAACACCAATCATGTACATGCCTTTAAAGGTCGTGGGATTAACGAGGAAATCTGGGGGAATATCTTTGCGCACTATTTCAATCTTCTCATCTGCTGGAAGATATCAGAATTCGTCAATTGGCATAAGAAACTCCGGCCTGAGGATGAGGAACTTAGCGCACATGCTTGTAAGTTGATAGCAACTTCGCTACATTTAGAAAGTGATATCAATTCGTTTGAAACATTGATGAGTGAATTGCAAGTGACGATGTATCACTTCCAATCTGATGTAAACAATATCAAAGACCAAGAACTACCTCCGCTCTCAATGCTCGGAGACCCCATCAGACTTTATACAGAAGAGGTGTTATGCTTAAGCCAGTTTAAAGACAAAATGTTTTATCTTTTGATTGACGAGTATGAGAATTTGCTAGACCAACAACAACAGACCATCAATACGATGCTAAAGCATGTCCCCGAGTCATACACTTTTAAGATCGGTGTGAGAGAGTTAGGGTGGCGAGTAAAATATACGTTGAACAGACAGGAGCTTCTGAATGATCCAGCTGACTATGCTTTAACCGACATCACTGAGCAGTTTACCTCTAGAGAAGGAGAGCAACATTTCAATGATTTTGCCCGCGATGTGTGTCAACGTCGTATATCAGAATTATTGCCAGAGGCCTATGACGGCTTTAAGATCGGCGATGCCATTCCTGGTCTTACAATAGAGGAAGAGAGTGAGAAGTTGAAAGTAACAACGACTGATTACTATATTCGATTGACAGAGTATGAGAAAGAAATGGGAGAAGTATTAGATATTCCCCCATTATATAAATACTTCATTGCCTATTGGGCTGATATTCATAATGAAAGCTTGAATGAGGCTATCAAGAATTACAAGCTGTTCCCGTTACAGTGGGATATAAGATATGAGAACTACAAGTATAGTTTACTGTTCAAGCTGAAACGAGGACGTGGTGCAAGTGGTATACAGAAGTATTATGCAGGATGGAACACATTTGTAAAGCTTTCGAATGGCAATATCCGCTATTTGATGGAATTAGTGTATAAGGCCTATTATATATTCCTTCAAAACAATGGTGAAATAACCAATCCGATACCCCCAGAAATACAGACAGAGGCTGCTCGGCAGGTGGGCCTTAAAAACCTGATGGAACTGGAAGGAAACTGGAGCCAGGGCGCTAAAATAACAAGACTGGTTCAGTCGATAGGTTCGCTATTCAGCAAGATTGCCATCTACGGTGACAAGACTGCACCCGAAGCTGTACAATTTGAGATTATAGGAGAGTTAACTGATGGAACAAAGCAGATAATCGATGCCTCGGTGATGAATTTGGCACTAATTAAGATGTCGAGTAATAAGATGTCGGGGATGGAAATTAAAAAGTTTCAGTATTCGCTTCATCCTATTTTTGCCCCATATTTTTTGTTCAGCTTCAGACGCAAAAGAAAAATGTTTCTTAAAGAGAGCGATATTCAAGGTTTTATCATTGCCCCAGAAGATACGGTGGCTGCAGTTCTGAAGAGACGAAAAATACAAATATCAGATGATGAACAGCCTCATCAGTTGACATTGTTTGATAATTGATAATAATATGATCAATCAAGACTATTTATTCTGTGAAGACTGGAGTAACGTTGAAGCACAACAGCTTCCAGAAAAGGCCATATATTTATATGAGCAAGATGCGGAAGATCGGAGCGTCTATTGTATCTCTCATCTACAGGCAAGCAATACCGGATGCGTATTCGCTAGTGTGAAAGAATTGCCAGGAGATGAGATAGAGATAGAAAACAGCGCAACAGGAAAGTCGATAATTTCGCTATACAGTCCGGCTAGCATACTGGCTTTCATTCAGAAGTTCGCACCACGTGTGGTGTTTTTAGATGTGACTGGTATGTGTTGTAGGGTAGTGGCACCTATAATGAAGGTGCTTTTGGATAACAATGTAGATTTGCGAGTGGTCTATGTAGAGCCACGAGATTACATTGTGGAGAAATTTCAGCAAGAAGGGATGAATAAAGACTTGTCTGAAAGCATAGACGGTGTTGACCCCTTACCCGGTTTTACTAGCTTTATGCCAATGGGTGATGACGCTCTATTTGTGGCTCTACTTGGATTTGAAGGCGGTCGGTTTTCATATCTTCTGAGCGAGCAACAGCCAACTGATGACCGGATAAGACCTGTTCTCGGAGTGCCTGGCTATAAGATGAATTATCCCTATGAGGCATTATGGGGCAATCGAAATGCTATAGAAAGCACTCATTGCTGGAATTACCTCTGTTATGCTGAGGCTAATTCCATAGTAGATGTGTACTTTAAACTAGAAGCACTTTATAAGTTAAACCATAGACCTCAGATGATAATAGCTCCAATAGGCACTAAACCACACGTTATAGGTGCGATACTATATGCTATTAAAAATCCCGACCGGGTGGAATTGCTCTATGACAATCCCAAACGCACGCTTCACAGAACAAACGGTATAGGGAGAGTAATCTGTTGCGATGTTACAAGACTTTATAACGCCTGAAATAATGCTTGGGCCTGATTCATATTATACGCCTGAGAGTTTAGCAGAAAAACTGTTGAGCTATGTGCAGGGAGCGCCAACGACCGCAGCGGATTTCTGTGTGGGCGACGGTGGATTATTGGTGGCAGCTGTAAACCGGTTCCCAAATGTTTCTTGCTTTGGAATTGATATTTCACATGAAGTGATAAAGGGTCTCAAGAAGAAACAGCCCGAGTGGACATTGTGCGAGTGTGATTTTAAGGATGAGAGAGCCATAAAAAGAGTGGGGTTTTTAAAAAGGAACAAGATGCAATTGATAACACTGAACCCCCCTTTTACTTGCAGAGGAAGTAGAGTAGAACATGTTATGCTTGACGGGGAGGAGTATAATGTGAGCAAGGCTCTTAGTTTTGTAGTAGCCTCGTTACCTTATTTGGCCGAAGACGGAGAATTATATGCAATCCTGCCTATTAGCTGTGTATATTCGGAAAAAGACAGCAAATGCTGGCAGCACCTTCAAATTTACTATAACGCACAGTTGCTGGAACGGGTTGATAGAGTTTATTTTTCTGGAAAATGCTCGCCGAATATTGCTATTGTATATTTTGGAAGGCGGCCATACAATAAGCATAGAGAGGCTCCGGCGAATGAAGAGTGGTGCTCATCATTAAAAGTGTTGGATATTATTCGCGGCAATTTGAGCACCTGTGTGGCTAAGATAGTGGAAGAAACAAATGAAGGGATAAGGTATATTCACACAACTAATCTAAGAAAAGGACAACTGACGGAGACAAAACATGTGATGCAAACAGAGTTTAATTGCATAATAGGAAATGGAGTGCTAATACCAAGAGTGTGCAATCCAAACCCTGAGAAGATTGTAGTCTTTGATGGTGAGAAGAGTGTACTATCAGACTGCGTTGTTTTTCTTAAAACTCGTACCTTGAAGCAAGCAAATGATCTAAGAATCTATCTGTTGAATAACTGGAAGGAATTTAGCGCTCTGTATATTGGAACAGGAGCACGGTACGTGACAGTGAGGAAGCTTAAAGAGGTCTTTGGATTATAACAGCAGTAGATCATTATTCCAGTTTTAAGATGACCTCCTTGGCCATTTCCTCGTCGATGTCGCGGTAGCGGCTGAAGGCGCGGGAGTTCTCGACGTGGCCTGAGATCTTTGCGATAAGGTTGGGGTCCTTGACCTCTTTGTATAGATTGCCGACCAGGACGCGGCGGGCCATGTGGGAGGAGGCGACTTCCCAGATGGGGTGTTTCTCCTCCTCGCGGGTGATGGTATTTAGCGTCGTCACCACGCGGTCGATGCCGGCGAGCTTGATCATCTTCTTGATGTCGCGATTGTAGTCCTGCTCACAAATAAAGGGAAGAAGACGTCCGTCGGGCTGGTCCTTGTAGCGCTCCAGAATTTCCAATGCTGTTGGGGATAGAGGGACTCGGACCGTATAGGGACGGCCCTCCTTTGTCTTCCTATGAACGTATTCAATGGCGCCGTTGATGACATTGGCCTTGGTCATCTTCATCAGGTCGCCGACGCGGCATCCGATAAAGCACTGGAAGATGAAGATGTCGCGCTGGACATCCAGCCCGGGGTTATCCGGGAATTTGGCCTGGTACAGTTGGTTCCGTTCTTCCTTTGTGAGATAGAAGGGAGTGCCATAGATGGCCGTGCCGATGACATAATCATCGTAGGGGTCCCGGTTCATGTAGCCTCTCTTGATCGACCAGCGGACGAAAGTGTGGAGACGGGACATCGTTCCGATGATGGAATTCTGGCCCCGCTGCTTTGGGAATCTGCATTCCGGGACCGATTTGTAGGCTTTTTTATAGAGGGGATCCTTGATGCTGGGTTTTCCGTCCTTGCCTTCCACAACAAACTTGTGTTCATTCTCCAGGAACTTGGAGAACTTCCGGAGCAGATCCGAGGACAGCGTAGTAAAGCTCACCTCCTGGGCGCTATAGATGGCGAAGCGCTTCAAAGCACGGATAATGACATTGTAGTGACGGATCCGGGAGATGGAAATCTTCTGGATGGATACGAAATGCTCGAACGTATCGAAGAACTCCTTCTGAAGATTACGCTTCTCTTCTTCGGGAACGTCCTCGTCGTTCTCTTCTGCTGCTGGAATGTCCAGTTCCTCAATTGTCCGATCGAGCAACTTATCTGCTACCCATTTATTGGGTAGGGGGACCTTTCCAGATCCTGCTGCGACAAAGGCATCGAGCAGGAATCTGGATATCGCATCCAATTCGGAGTTCAGATTCTGGAGCTCCTGGATCTCCTTCCGCTTCTCTTCGGTCATCATACGGACCTTGGGAATCACGAACCGTTGCCGGTCCTGATCCCAATCGTCAGAATGTCCGTATAGGTTCGTTTTTCCCCTCTGATTGAACCTTCCATGGAAAAATCTGACCAAAATCTCCTGTTTTCCCGTTGTTTTGTCCTTCTTACTGGACAGAGAATATTCCATAGTCGCCATAAATCAACCATTTAGATTGCCACAAAGGTAATAAATTTTTGGCGACATTTTGGCGACTTAGCTGAAAAATAATGATTATTCGTAGTCCCGTACTAGAATCGAAACAGGCTCAAAATCACATATAATTTATTGATAATCAATCTACAATAAGCTGTCGCCAATGTCAAATCCGTTCAACCCATTTCAGACCCGTTCAGCTCTTCGATTCCCTCCCGAGGCACAAGGGGGACGGCTTCCGCCGTCCCCCTTGTGCTATTGCCCCTCTCCCCAACCCTTGCCTCAAGACAGAATTGCAGCCGGAAACCATGCAGGAAGGACACGGGCGGCACTCCCTGTGCAATTCTTTCCGGTCTTTTCCACCGAACACCTTTGGGGAAGACGCTACTTCAGAAACACGAAGAAAACAGCGAGAACCAGGCACACGAAGGCGGCGAGGTGGTTCCAATGAAGGGATTCACCCTTGAAGAGGAGGGTGACAATGAGAGTGAAGACGATCAGCGAGACAACTTCCTGAATGACTTTTAGTTGCATTAGGCTGAACGGGCCGCCGTTGCCAGTAAAGCCGAGGCGGTTGGCTGGAACCTGGGCGCAATATTCAAAAAACGCCAGTCCCCAGGAGAAGAGGATGACCAGAATGAGCGGCCAGCTCGTCGAGACCTTCATCTCCTGAAGCTTCAGATGGCCGTACCACGCGAATGTCATAAATATGTTGGATAGCACCAACAAGAGGACTGTCCCTATCGCTTTCATCGCCTTGCAATCATAAAAACGGACGCAAAGATAGTAATATTTCACCTATATATTGTCATAGGAGATTCTACAAAAAGGGCCGGCGG
>OIYH01000061.1_pt1 | contig 92596 bp, 107 predicted proteins | sample 1587911 | NCBI WGS metagenome assembly OIYH01 (sample SAMN03283252) | human gut metagenome | biome: human-associated habitat; material: feces | host: Homo sapiens | place: USA | collected 2013
AGCAATACGATGTTGCTTATTGAATCGATTTACACAAAACTCTTGACACACCCGTTTTAGAAGGTCATGACGGATTGATGGATAGAACTTAGAGATATCGCCTTGCAAGCAATATTCATGTTGGCAAGTAAAGCGCATACATCGTGCGCTCCCCTTATGCTGTCCTTTTCCCTTTCGGCACGCATAACTATCAAATATGAAAAGCTTATCCCATATCGGGGATAATACATTCACGATAGCGTGTTGAACAATGCGGTCTGGATAGAACGGAAGAATATATATGAGTCTTTCTTTTGGTTCATATATTTTCTTTGTACGGTACGGCGCAGTATGGAAAGTGTGATTTATCAAGGATTCCTGCAATTTCTTCAGCAGCTCATCCTTGTTCGCATCTACTCTCTTAACTTGTCGCTGCCACGTTTTCTTCTTTCTCGCATTGCGGTAAGCAAGCTCGATATTTTCCATAGAGCATAATTTGGGATATAGATTACCATGTCGCTTCATAAGACACCTTTCATTAAAAATATTTGCTTTGGTGACGTTCGCTTTCGCTACTAGCCACCTCAGCTTCCGTTGTGTGTTTTGGCTGACGCCACGGCATACAGACCAGCCGAAGGAATTTTAGGCACGGAACACCCATAACAAATGACATCGTATCGGAACACCTGCGACCTGCATTGTTGCCATTGCGGTTCGCGGAGAAATTGTTGCAATTCGCAGAACGTGAGCTGCAATTCGCGCTATCGCTCCAATTACTGCCGAATAGGACCTGATGTAAGAACCCAATGCAGGAACCAGATAACCTGTATGCCTATATATAGTTAGGCCGAAAATGCGGCCGCTCTATATCTCATATTGTTTTGCGCATTGTGTTTCGCATTACGGTTTTTCGGCCCTCGGCTCGGAACACCCGCGACCCGCATTGCGGCCACCGCGGCGCGCGGAGAAATCGTTGCCATTCGCAGAACGCGAGCCGCAATTCGCGCCATCGCTCCAAGCACCGCCGAAGAGGACCCGAAGCAAGAACTCAATGCAGGAACCGTACTGCTGACTATCAACGTCGGCGTTGTATACCGAGAGTGTAGACCATCTGTACGCATCGTTCCATGTATTAGTTCCCGTATGTCCAGTAGACATAGCTTCAAAGAGGTCACTTCCCCACTGCCACAAAACACCAGCGCAGTCCTCAACACCATAGTTGCTGATAATGCGGCGACTGCTTGTGTTGACATGTCCGCCTGTCGTGTTCGGGTCGGCAGAACCGTTAATATTCACGCCTTCCTGAATACCTTTCATACAATGCATGAAGTCAGAACGAGACAGGAGATGCTTGCCAACGTTAGCAAATTCTTCCTCAAACTTTTCGCCGTGCCATTTGGGTGAGCTTTCGCCATCTGCAATGACGCCACCATTTACGGAGACAAGCTTGCTTCCATCCCACGACGCCAGATAGATATCAATCCATTTTCGGCCGTCGAACACCATTCCTTCATTCTCAGATTCTGCGCGGAATTTCAAATCCCACACAGACGCAGGAAGGATATCACCGGCCACATAGCCGGAGAGCGTATGCCCGCTAATCGTGCCAACATCAGCGCAGAGGCAATGGAAGCCGCCGAGCTTGCGGGAATTCTCTGCCGTGTACTTCGTCGGTACAGTAGAGTTCGGCGAGACGACAAGCTTCATGCCGCTGTCTCCTGCGCAAGCGTACACGTAGAAGTCCTTGCCCTTACGGTTCACCGCCTGCGTGTAGTCAAGCTGGCATTCCCAGACAACATTGCCATCGTTGTACGTGCTGCCGAGCGTAGTCGGGAAAGACGGCGTGAGTGTAGAGCTTGTACCTGCCGTTATGCATCGGTAATAGTATGTCGTATGCCCGGATGTAGGATAGACCACATCACCTACGGAATAAGCGTGCGAAGCCTGCCACTCTTGCGCGTCAGTATCCCATGCTGCATCCTTCGAGATATCGAGCGTGACTGCCGCCGTCTGCTCGTAGCCGCTTCCGCCCACATTCAGCAGAAGATACGTTGGCGAGACAAGGGCCGTGCGCGTCGTCGTGTCTGCCGCAAACTTGTTGCTTCGATAGTAGAAGTTGTACATGCCTGCCGCCGCGATGCTCTGCACCTTCTTGAAGATATTCGCATGTGCGTCTGTCGCCGTGTTGTGCTTCGCAAAAGCATTCGCATGTGCCGTGTCACTCGTGTTGTGTGCCGTCATGCCATTATCATACGTGATTGCTTCTTCGCCGGAGTACTGAGCGATAAGCTTATCTCCGTCCTTGATAGCAAGCTCTTTGCCCGAGCCAATGACGCCCTTATTTTCGTTTCTCCAGCTGTTCGATGCCGCGCGGTACGTGAGCACCTGACCGTCTTCAAGATTGTTAATCTCGTTCTTGATGCCCGCAATCTTGCCCGCGTTGCCGAGGATATCGACCGGCAGTACGCCGTTAGCGTTCGTTCTGACGAGCTTGTTTGCCTCGTTCGTGACCGCGCCCGTCTCCGGCGTCGATACGTCGCTGTCTTTCAGCAGCTTGTCGTAGCCGATAAGGTCCGACGCATTGAGTGACAGGATAAGCGACCATGCATTGTTGAGCCACATATACACGCGTCCGTTTGTCGTATCCCAATACACATCACCTGTGCTGTTGCCCGTACTCGGGCGGTCTGCAATCGCGCCAGCACGCTGCGTGCCGAAGCTGTCGTCATGGAAGCCGCCGTTCTCTGCAACATCCATGATATACACCCATGCGTCGTTCGCCTTGTTGCGGATATAGAATTTATCGTCTTCAATCTTAAACTGGTAAGCTTCCGGTTCTACCTGTTCTGTGCCTGAGCTGTCATGCGTGCGCAGATTGTTCAGAAACTGATAGATTCGTGGAATCTCTGCCATATATTTGAGTGCGAAATCGTTGAGCGTGTCGCCGCCGATGCGGTAATCAAGCACGTTCTTTTCCGCTAGTTTTGCCATTGTTACACCTCCACAATGTCATAGGAGAGAGAGTTAAAGACGGTCACGCCGCCGCGCCCCCACATCATCGCCGCAATGCTCTTTTCGTGGTCCACGCAGCGCGTCTCACTGCGCAGAACATCCTGCGATACAAGCGGCATACTGCTTTCGTAAATCTCTTCAAAGTTGAAACGCACTTCTTCCGAGTTCGTGAAGATAGCCTTGCTCGGCGTCTTTGCGACTGACTGCGTGCTAAGATAGACGGCTTCGCTGTTCTTGTATATCCAGTTTGCACTGTTCGGCTGACGGATGCCAATGACCACATCACCGGCGCGGAAATATTCGTCCGCATAGTTCGTGTGAATCGGCGTCGTGTCCGCGTAAACGTGCTTCAAAAGGATATCATGGTTCGAAGTCAGTGTCTTGATCTGGAACTTCCAGAGCATTTCACTGCCGTCGTCGTCCTGAATAGATTCGTCCAGTACATAGAGCCCGTGCTGCTTCAAGAAGTAAATACTGCCGCCCGCCTCCACTGCATCTACGATGTTGGCATTGTACCGGCGTTTAAACCATCCGTTTACGTTCGCGTCGTAAAAAAGGAATGAGCCAGTACCGTCAATGAGCCACACCTGATTCAAGCTGGGGATAAAGCGCAGCCGCACGCTTGACGGCAGTTTTTCGATATCCTGATATATCTTCTGCCCGATATCGGTTGCCATCATATCGCCGTAGGCCGTCGTCGTCGTGATGGCCTGCATACGTGTTTTGCCCAACACTCCTGTAGTGTCAGCAAGCGCGATGCAGGCATGATAGCTCTTGCAGTCAATCTGCCGCCCAATTTCAGCGAGTGACCAATTTGGGTATGTGCCGGATAGTCTATACGCATGATGATTATCTTTAAATATCAGCGTGTCCGAGGAAAGAGAGCTGACGCCCACAATCTTGCCGCCGTCCTTGTAGCCAATCTGCAAGAACTGACTGCTTGAATTATCGTCTGACTTCTGCGTCCAATTTGTTTCATCACCGACGCCCGAGCATTTCAGCACATCATCGTAGAACGTCCAGACGCGGCCCTGCTTGATAAACACACCGCGCGATACGTCCGGTGAATTCGTGACAGTCTCAAGCGTGCCGCCGTGGTAGTACTGCAGCTTGCCGCCCGACGCAATGAGCACTCCGTCTTCCCATGCCGCGTACTGCATCTCTGACGTACCTGTCAGCGTGCCCTTCTCCGTCAGCTTGCTGTCTTCGAGCAAGTACACTTTGTGGCTTGTGTCCACTAAGAGCGTCTTGCTTTCAATGCTGTCATAGATGATACCGTCGAATGTTACAGACGTGTCCTTATATACGGCCTTATCGCCTGCGACTGTCTTGAGCTGCCCCTTGTAAATTTCAACATTTACTGCCTGCGACAATTCGTTGTTGGCGATATTCTCGACGGCATCTGTCGTGTTCAGACCGCCTGAGAAGTCCGCATAGCGCACGTTCTGTACATTCGTATGCTTGTTTGCTAGCCGCATTGTGTATCACCCCGCCCCCAGCTGCAGTGCCTGCGTAATCTCACTCTGAATGCTCGTATCTTGCGAGATATCATACTCGTTTTCGTTGAGCAGAATCTTGATAGCAATCTTGATAGCAAGGCTGTTGAGGATACTAAGGCGGAACGGAAGCGAGCCCGTGCGCGTCACGTCAGCAGGCATCGTGTAGTATCTGACGTGCAGTTTATCGCCGCTCGTCAGCAGGTGCACCTTGCCGCCCGTGAATCGTACTGGATACGTACCGCAAGTACGGAAGAATTCGTCCGGCACGCTGTCGCCTTCCGCGAAGTCAGCTTCTGCGATGATATCCGGATAGCGCGCAGCCACAAGAAGCCCTGTCAAATCATGGATAGCGGTATTGAGTGCAAAGATACATTCTACGTCGTCGTATTCCTGCGACACATCATGCATAGATGCGCGCATACGATTGATTGCGTCGAGTACTTGCATCAAATCACCTCCGCCCATGTCGGGATGCTTGGCACTTCCGCAAAGGCCGCGTCGCTTACAAGTCGCTGCACCTCGTCGGCAAGTGTCTGGAATACCGTCTGTTCCTGCTCTGCCGTGCTTGCCGTCAGAAGCAGTACGATTGCTTTCTTGATAACGCCCTTGAAGTACGCAGGAAGGTCCATATCATCATCGAGCGTATCCGTTGTAGCTTCGACAAAGTAAGGCTTGTATTCAATCGTAACAGTCTTGCTTTTCGTGTACAGCTTCTGCCCGATAATGTAATACGTATGAGCTGTGAGTTCGCGCCCCTTGCCTGCGTAGTCCATCACTCGCCCCTGCTCGCCATACGCTACCATCATCTGCAGGAAATCGTCCGGCAGTTTGTAGCCGTCCTCGTCTGCTTCGAGCTTGGCGCGCTTCTCAATCAGCCGCCCACTCCGGTTGGCAAGCATGGTGTAGATAGCATCAGCAACGGCGTTGAACGCATTGATAAGGTCGTAGTCGCTGTACTTCGCAGCGTCTGTGTCTGCAATTTCCGGATCCATACGTACCGCCATAAAGATATCGTTCGGCGTCATGTCAAACCCTCCCACTGCAAGCCTTGAAAAGGTCCGGATACTTTCTTATCATGCGGTCACGGGCGGCAGTATCATGCACGTCTAAGTATGCCTGTGCGTCCTTGTCGTGCTGCACCTGTGCGAGGATACGTACCGTGCCCATATCAATATGAGCCACACGCCGCCAGCTGTGCGTCGGGTCGAAGCCGTCCGTCTTGCGGTCCTCGTAGTTCTGGCGTAAAACGTCATCATCCGAACCCTGCTTTACGATACGGTCTTTGCCGTCCTTGCCCTGCACGTAGTATGTGCGCTCCGTATCACCTTTATCTGTGAGATCATAAACCTTTTCCATTGTCTCACCTCCGAAAAAAGAGCAGGCCCATAAAAGCCTGCCCTCCTAGAAACAATTTGAAAATACATCAGGTCGAAGAGATATTGATGATTGCCTGTCCTGCTTCGCCGCGAAGCTCCAGCGTCATCTCGCCCGTGATGATACCGGACTTAGCATCTGCCGTAGCCGGAAGCTCTTTCGACTTGAACGGACGCAGCCATGCAACGGCAAGGTACGTCGGGTCGAGTACGAACAGCGTCTTGTCGTCGATGAAGCGGGAAGCGACAATCTCAATGCGGCCGAAGTCCGTATCAATGACGTCGATTGCTTCAACGACTTTCTTCTTAGCTGCTTCAATGTTCTTCGTGTTGGACGTCGTGAGTGCCGATACGGCGCGCTTATTCGTGCCGGATACAATCAGCTTAGACGGTGAGCCGCCGTGCTCCCATGCGGCCTGCAGTGCGTCAGAAATCAGCGACATGGAAACTGCCGTACCCTTCTTGACGTTCGTCGTGACAAGGCCCGGGATGCCAGCAAACGTGCGCGCCACCGTCTTGCTACCCGCAGCGTCCGTCGTCTGCGTCGTGATTGCAAGCTCAAGGTCTTTGCCGAGCTCTTTCATCGCTTTGAGCATCTGATAAGCGTACTCGTCAGACACGCCTGCTTTGTCAACGGCCTGCTGCGTCTCCGTGACAGCATAGCCGCGCTTCATAATCTGCGTGTGATTGCCCTTGCGCGTGCGTGCCGGTGCATCAGCTACCGTGTCTGCCTCGCCTTCGACGTGAGCGTTAGCTGCAGCCGCGGCGAGCTCATCTTCTGGAAACTCGTGATACGTCGCCTTTGCCGTCGTCTTGCCAATCATCGTAGTAATCGGCGTGTCCGTCGGCGAAATGTTCGTGATAACGTCCGTGAGGTCTTCACGGTTCGTCTTTTCGTCGTAAGTATATTTAGCCATCTTATGTTCTCCTTACATGAATCCTGCTTTTCTAAGAGCAGCAATCTGCTGTTTTGTGCTCATGCCGCCGAGCTTATGCGGATTGAATGGTGCGCGGCTCTTGCCGTCTGCCTGCCCTGGCGCTTCTGTGCGTGGCGGCTCAGGCTTTGGCGTCACTTTCTCCTGTGCGGGCGGCTGTGCCTTCTTCGTGAGCTGTTCGCGGACGTAGTTCCAGTGCTCGCGCAGAAGCTTCGTGTCCTTGAGTGTAGCCTGCTTGTTGTAAAGCCTCTGCTTCGCTTCTGCAACGGCCATTGCTTTGCGCGCTCCTTCTGGCGACTGCCGCCCGAGCTCGAATAAGTAAACGTCGAAGTTATTATCAATCTCTTTGGTCATTGGGTCCTTCTGCGCTTCGGCGACAAAGTTATTGATATCGTCGATAACTGCATTGTGGCTGACCTGCTGTTGGGAATTGCGGACGATAACCCGCTGCAGTGCGAAGTTATGCTCTGGGTCGAACTGGTTAAATTCGCCTGGTGCAATGCCTAAATCCCTCTCGGCCTGTGCGACTGCCGCCTTGTAGTCATCAGATACAGACGCCTTCGGATTGTCCTTCTTCTCGGATTCCTTCGGCTCCGTGCCCTGCTTGACCTTGAGTGCGGCCATCATCGCGTCTACTCCCCTGCGCTCGTCTGCAAGTGCCTGCGTCTTGCGCGTATAATCTGCCTGGCGCTGGTATCCCTGCTTGAGCTCTGACAGCTTCACTTTGAGCGGCTTGCCATCGACGGTTATTTCATATTCTGGGTCGTCGTCTGCCGCGGGTGCTTTCGCATTTGCCGCGTCGTCTGCGTCCTCGTGCTGCGTCTCCGTCTGCTCTTCCGGCTGTTCGTCGGTCTCGTCATCCGAGTTACCGAGATAGCCGTGCTTCTTGAGATAAGCAAGCTGTTCATCAGCTGACATACCGCCCAACGACTTCACGTCCGGCTGACTGTCCTTTTCTTCGGCTGCAGTCTCGCTTTCCTGTGCGTCTTCCTGCGGCTCTGCCTGCTGCGTTTCCTGCTCTGCTGTCTGCTGTGCTTCGTCCATCGTCGTGGACTGCTCTTCTGCTTGGTCCATGATGTGTACCTCCCTTATTTATCTTCCAGAGATTTGATTCTATTCTCAAGCTCGCCGACTCTGTCTTCCAGTCTTCGGCGGTCCTGCTGTACTACTTTCATTTCTGTGCTCATGCCTTCAAGCGCCTGATTCGTGAGAGCAAGCTGCTCCGATAAGACCGTGATGAGCACGCGCGGCTTACTCTCAAGCACCTCGTATAGCTTGAATCCTTTAAATAGGCTCATTCGATTGCCTCCTCTGCGGCCTGACGTTCGGCGATATGTCCTGCCTGAATGTCACGTTTGAATTCGTCTTCAATAGCTCGATACGCCTGCAGTAGTGCTACCAGCTGCGTTTCCTGCCATTGTACCGTTGTATTGGCTGGCAGGCTCAAGCGCTCCAGTACTTCCGCCCGCTTGCGCTCCAGCATTGGACGTAGTGCCTGCCATCCTGCCTCCGCCTCGCGGCCCTGCGAGATTAGCTTGCTGTAATCTGTCATGCATTGCATCTCCTCTGCTTGCGTCCGCCTTCGCCTGTGCGTCAGCTGCACCGCTCAATACTTTCTGTGCGGCCTGCTCGGTGAACATCTGCGGCGTCACGTCGAAGCCCTGCTTCTGCCACCACTGCATCTGTACCTGCCATGGTGCGTCCGTGATAGATGCGCGCAAAGACTCGCTCGTCTTATCATCCTGCTGTGAGCTCTGCGCCTGCTGCTGTGCAAGCTCCTGCGGGTCGATGATAAAGTCATCGACATTCTTAAAGCCGACTTCCTCGATGATTCTCTTTGCGAGATTGTACCACTGCTGCGGCCCAGACAAGCCGACCTCGGCAAGCTGTGTTGAGAGCTCGCGGACCATCTGCAGGTTTTGCAGGTTCGTCTGCTTCGCTCCGGCGCCCATGCCCGCATTGACAATCAAGTCAAAGCTTCCGTCAAGGTCGCTCGGGTCAATCTTCATCGGCCCATTCGTCAGCCGGATAACAAGCTCCTCGTTGATAAACAGCTGATTCAGCTTGATGAGAAAGCGGAAAAGCTCCGTCAATCCTGTTTCTGCAAAGATACGCGCGATAAGCTCAAGGCGCTGATTGCTCTGCTGTGTAATAATGCTGATGCCCGTAGCCGTCTTGTTCAGGCTGTTAGAGTCAAGGCCCTGATTGTATTTCGTAATGCCTGTGCGGTTTTCTTTTACCGTGTCCAGATATTCGAGCATATTAAATGTCCAGCTCTGCAGCTGTGCGGCTGGAAGCGGCTGTAACGCCTCGGACACATTGCCCTTGACGCGGATAAACTGCGCATTGTTCAGCACGTCGTTGATATCGACGAGAGCGGCGGTATCAATCGCCATCTTGCTGTCGTTGCCCTGCGCGATATTGTAAATCATCTGCCGGATAATCGCCGTTTTGCTGTGCTGCACCTGCGCGATCAAATCCGTAAATCCTGTTTCTGGCCAGATGTGATGTGGTTCAACACGCGGCGAGAGCACGAAGAAAGGATTGCGCTCGTATGTGTTTTCCTCGCATCTCAAGATAACGCCATTCGATACAGTCACAATCATCGGCGTCAGCCGCCCGTCAGGGTCGTCGCTCATGTTGAGATTTACATAGCACTCATAGAGCTCGACCTTCTGCCTGCCCGTGTCTGTGCTGTTCGGCTGCTCGTCGATATATTCGTTGTTCTGCGTATCAAGCGTCGTGTAGTGCGGCGCTACTGCCTTCTGTGCGACTTCCTCGACATTCTGATACATGCCAGATTCTTCCTGCATTCGCAGATAGTCGATTGAGACAATCTTGCGATGCGCTACAAAGTCAGCGTCTTCAAGTCTCGTAGCGTCCGGCGAGAATCTAAACTCGCTCGCCATCAAATTCATGACACGCGGGCGGTTTTTCACAAGCTCCTGCGCCGTATACGTAACATTGATGCCGCCTGTAGGGTTTGTCTCTGCGGCGTTTACTTTGATGCCCATCTGCTCGGCCTGCGGGCGGTACTGCGCGTATGCTTCGGCGTCCATCGTGATAGTCTTCTGTACGTCCTTGTACTCGCGGTCCCAATCTACTTTGATGATGCCTAGGTTCGTAATGAGTGCATCCTTTGCCCAGCGATAGAATTTCATGAAGAACTTGTTCTGCTGCAGCTCGTAATTGATAAGCTCCTGCATTTTTTCTGCTCTGTCGCTGTCTTCATCCGTGCCATCTGCGCCCTGAATTGTCACGACGTCTGTACTGCCAAAAAACGTTTTCATCAGTACCGGCATCGTGCTTTCAATGGTATCCTGTACGTCCGTGCTCGTAATCTCGCAGCGCTTAGAGAGTCGCGGAAACATCTTACGATAATAGTCTTTGTCTGCGTGGAAGATTGCGTAACGTTCCATCACAGCAGGCTCGATTGTCTCTTCGTAATATGCGTTCGCCGCATCGATATCCTGCTTTAATTTTGCTATAATCGTGTCTCGCTTATCTTCTGGTATCTTTAGCAAATCTTTTTCACCTCACATAGCACCGGCAAGCGGCATCGCGATATTCCTGCCGCCGCCCGCGTGCCATCCCATCTCTCTAAACAGCGAATACCTTAGCGCATCAATCAAATGATTGTCTCTATCTACTGGTCTCGGCAGCACATTGCCGTCTTTATCTTCGTCCCATTTGTAAATGGTCAGTTCATTGACGAGCTCCGGCAGATTGTCATTGACCACAATGTTCAGCTTCTGCAGCCATTGGATGCCGAAATTGATACTGTCTTTTCCTTTTTCCGTGGGTATTGCTGTCACGCCGTACTGCCGCAGCTCCGCAATGCTCTTAGGCTCTGCCGAATCACAGACAACAACTTCCTGCCCGCAGAGGTTCACAATCTCGGCAGCCAGCAGGTCATTTGTCAGCCCGCGCAGGTACCGCGCATCGATGATGTAAAGCGTGTTCGCCCGCTCATCGTAGTGGCTGCGGATGAGGGCGGCGGGATCATCTGCAAAACCGAAGTCCAAACCATTCTGAAACGTATCAAACCTGCTCGGGTCGATGTGTTCAACATGCCAATTTTTGAAAATGACCTTGCCGAGCACGCCCCAGTTGCCATTCGTGTAGACATCGCGGAAATAAGGGTCGCGCTCTTGCTCCAGCTCGCGCCTATCGCCATCTGTCAGGAAGACATTGTCGCGGTACGTCGTCTTGAGGATAGAGAGTGTATCACTCTTGTAGCTCGTCCTGCTCCCATCCCAGCGTCCCTCGAAGTATTCCTTGTATATCCAGTGCGTCTGGTAGACCGGATTGAAAGAGAGGATGATGCGCTTCTCAACAATGGAGATACCGCGCAGGCGCTTGCGCAGCTGCTTGATATCTCCATATTCGGCCTCCGTCGCTTCCTCAATCCAGATATCCGTGATGACACCCTTGGCAGGCGTGATGGACTTGACCTTCTCCACATCATCGAGGCCGGCGAACATAATTTGGAAGCCATTCGGCCCCGTGATGACCATCTCGCTCTTATTCTCATGGAAGAGCTTCCCCGCCTTGAAGAAGTGGATGGCCTTCGTGATTTCGTTGTAGACCGACTTACGGACCGTCCTCGCGACCTTGCGGACAATCAGATAATTATGCCCACCGTGGAGCATATCCCAGATGCACCGCTGTGCGAGAAAGTAGCTCTTGCCCGAAGACGAGCCGCCGTAGAAGATCTGCAAGTACGTCGTATCCTCGAGGTACGGCAGATAGACAGGATTGAAGCACTTCGAGCTGACCTTGACATTAATCTTCATCTAGTTTCACCTCAATCATCAGCCCGTCGCCGCCCGCGCCAGTCTCGCCGATGGCCGTCTTGGCAACCGCTTGCAAGTCCTTGAGCGCCCTGGCAAGCGTCGCAAGATCAGACGGACGCGAGGCATCTGCCAGCATGGCCTTCGCCTTCGCGATACCCTCACGCGAAATGTTGAAGCATTCAAGGTCATACCGTGCCGACTCATCAGACAGCGTCTCAGCTTTTTTGCTTTCGCGTTTTTTGCCTACTTTGTTGGCAAATCTTTCGCGCTTTACCGGCCACTGCCCGCGGCTGCACTGACGGCCGACCGTCGACAGCGAGAAACCGTACTTCGCAACCAAGTCATTGAGAGACGGGTACTCGATATCGCCCTTCTCATTGACAACGCCTTCGATATACTCCTGGGCAATCTTTCTCCAATCATACTTCGGCACAGTATCACCTACCTTTCTTTCATCGCACTCTTCACAGCTCAAACTGTACAGAAAACGCCGGTCTCCTCTGGCTTATCATCGCAGTACATGAATTTGATGCCGTACTGCTTTGCGGCCTCGTGCTCCATCTCACATCCTCCTACACTGCGACGATGATAGCCGCCATCACGCACGTCGCACAAGAAGCTATCATACATCCTCCACCGGCTCATACGTTTCTGCGAAGATGTCCGGCTTACACGGATACTGCTCACCGTGTACACCAGTGATGATGTAATCACCTACCGACGCGTGATGATCGCCTTCCAGCGTATGGATGACCATCTCTTTATCCGTCTGGTACGCTTCAATCACGACAGGAATCTTTCTGTACTTCATTCCATCTCACATCCTCCTACATCGCAATAATCGCCGCCGTCGTAGCAGCTACGCAGATGGCTGTCAGCGCGATCAGCAACAGCATCGTCATATCTTCGCTCATTCGTCGGCAACCATTATGTTTTCCCATTTGCGGTACGCATCGACATACGTCTCATGCTTATCGCCATTGTACGTCAGCTCATAGTACATGCCGTCCGGCACCGTCGTGCCGAGAAGCGTTTCCAATTCTGAAGCGTCTTGCAAAACCACACGACATACACATCATCGACCGAGATTTTCTGCTTGTCCGTCTTATCTACTCGTGCGTTGAAGTAGTCAACGACGATCTGTTTCGCTTTTTCCTGCATTCTTAATCCTCCATTCTACGCACGAAAAAAGACTAGCCGAATGACTATCCTTTCCCGATGTGTTGTTGTTACCCTCTAAATAGGACGGCACAAGCCCATCGAAGCTCGTTTCTCCCGTTTGTTCGAGTGTTTTTCCGTATAAACTAGCCGTCATAATAAACCGTACAGCGAGACGTTAGCCTCCCATACGGTATGATATGGAGACGGCGCGAGGATTCGAACCCTGCTTCTGCGGATTATGCTAACCGATGTTTTGCCTTATAAACTAGCCGTCATTTTGGAGAGCGGGAATCACCATAAGAAAGCAGCGAACAATGAACAACTACTTATCCCGCCCATGTGATTGCAACAAAAAAGACTAGCGGTTGGACTAGCCTTTTCTGCTTCGTGTGAAACTTCTATCCATCAAGAGGAAATTAGAAAAAAAGAGGTACTGGTGCATCCAGCGTCCTGCCGCCGTCCGCATCATGACAGGCCGCAATCACGGCCTATCCCGCTGACCTTCTGGTCTAGCGCGCTATCTAATAGCTTACTCTATTATCATAGCACATAAAAACGCCCAAAAAGTTGCAGACTTTTGCAAAATAAAAAGCCGGAGATTTTCTCTCCGGCTCTCATCATATTTCTTTGCCTGCTTTCTCGTAGCAAGCGCGCCTGACGTATTCCGCAAGGCTCATGCCCTGCGCCTCGGCCCATTGCTTGATGATTGCTTTCTCGCCTTGGGGGATTCTGACAGCCATCAGGTCATAGGTTTTAGCTGCGTACTTTTGATTAGCCCTTAGCTGGGCCTTGCTGGCGGTCATTTGTCTGCCTCGATTGCGGCTGCACATTTTTCCATGAGGTCGTCACGGCCATCGTAGTCGTCAACGTCGCAAAGGTCTGCCAGCTGGTCGAATGCACTCGGGTCTGTCTCATCCCAAGCGTCGAGGTTGTCGAGGTAGTCATACAGCTCTTCGGCGTCTGGTTTGTGCCAGATTTTGCAAAGCTCGTCTCTCTCTTCTGAGTCGTGGCAATCAATAAAAATATCTTCCGTCGTGTAATCCGTGCAATCATTGTTCAAGTAAATCATGGTGTACCTCCTTGCCTTTCGGCTCTGTCTTTATCTCTCTTTCTGTTTATATTGTACTGCAGGCAGTACAGCTTGTCAAGCACTTTTTAAGATTTTCTCGAAACTTTTTCTGATTTTTCTTTACATGCCTGCTGAATGTAGGCAGCCATACTCAGGCCGCATTCTTCTGCCCACTGCTTAATCATATCCCTCGTGCCCTTTGGAGCACGGAACGATATTTGCTCATAATTCTCTTTTACCCACTTTACATTGGCTCTTTTTCTACTTTCTTGCATTATTATCTTTCCTCTTTCATCACAGCGCCGGGACAAACGATGTAGGACGTCCCGTGCTCGTCGTGCACGCGTACACCCTTATATCCCATTTTTTCAGCCAGCAGGCTAGCCTGCCGCTGCATTTCATATGACATCTCCCACTCTTCCAACCTCGGAAACATACGATTTATAACTTCGCTCTGTTCATCGTCTGCTTCCCACGGCGACACCTCGTCGCAGACGATGTCGAGCATGATGTCGGCATCATCGCCCCATAGAGCGTGAGCTGCATCAACTGACGCTTCTTCATACGCCAACTCGCCGACATCTGCAATATCATCGTCTGGGATATCGACGCTGTAATAATAGCGCGGTTCAGCCCCTGGGCCACACGCACTCTCTTCATCTGCGGCAAAAAAAACATGCCGTTAAACAGGTCTCCCGCATGGATGGTCATATCTGTGATTTTGTCATAACTACCGTGAAACAGCTTCATTGTGATTACCTCCTTGCCCTTCCGGGCTGTTCTCTTTTCTCTTTCTGTCTATATTGTACTGCAGGCAGTACAGCTTGTCAACACCTTTTTGCAAAAATTTTATGTATACAAAAGGCGGCAGGTCATCCCTACCGCCTATATATAGAAGCGAACCTATCAGCAATCCTTACAAGTCTGGCATCACGCTGACAAGATTGAGCTGGCAAGCAATCTCGCACGCGCGGTGCAGGAACTCGCTCCGTATCCGATACACCGTGCTCTTGTCCATCGCCATCTTTAGCGCCGTCTCCTGCGAGCTGTGCCCGTTGTAGTAGTATTCCATCGTCCGCGCTTCGGTCGCTGGGCGGTCGCGGTACACATGCCGTATCACCTTCAGCCAGTCCTCGGGCCGTCTCACAATCACGCCGTCATCGAGCTTTACAGCTGTAAGCGGAGTCGCCGCGTCGATTGCCTCACTTGCCGTTGGGTCACTCACAAAAGCGTGGCCGCTCGACGCGCCGCCGCTATGCCCGTGCTTGTGCCCTAGCCGCGCCTCTCGTACTGCGCGTGCAATCTCGTCTCTGCGGTACATCACCCAGCCGATACGCTTGTACGCAGCCGCGTGATAGTCATGTTGCTGTGACTCAATCTCCATCCTCATCCCTCCCGCGTCTCCGTACTCTCCGCATCTTGCGCCGTACCATGCTTGTCGCGCTGATTTCGCAAAACCCTTTCGACCAATCTGTATGCATTATTTCTTGCGTCACACTTCTTCATCGGCTCACCTCAAAACTCATTTCTCAATCCATTTACCCAGCGCATCATCAAGCCATTCTGCTAGCTTTCCGGCGCAGACACCCACCCATAGCGGAATCATGAAAAAGACATATACAAAAATGATTTTATAGTGACTTTGCGGGTATTTACGCCATATATTCGGCGCATTTGTTACTGCCAGTTTAAGCATTTCTGTGCAAAATATCAGCCACTTATAAAATAAATTTACAGCAGTATTTATACTTTGTATCAGCTCGCTTTCTTTTGTCATCGTCTATCACCTCACAAATATCATGTATCTATCGCTTGGCATTAATTATTTACGCAGAAGTTTTCCCATTTCTTATACACATCGACATAAGTTTCATTCTTATCGCCATTATGTGTGATTTCATAGTACATGCCGTCGGCAATATTTGTGGTTGCTAGTACCTTCCAGTTCTGGAGTGTCTTGCAGAACCAAACGACATATACGTCATTCTGCGTGATTTTATGATTCTTGATATTATGGCTATTAAAATAATCTACGATAATCTGTTTTGCTTTTTCCTGCATACATATCAACCTCTCTTTATTTAAAGCAAATCTCTTAGCTGCAAAAGCTCACGACGCAAATCAACGATTTTTCTGTTCGTGCCAGTCGGTGATACAAATTTATCTCCATCTCCAGCTGCAGTTCCGATTTTGTCATAGCTAGCCATAGCATAGACATCACGTCTAATGGCAGACGCCATCATCTCGCACAGCGATGCGGTTTTCTTCGCTCTCTCAACTCTGCTAACTTCATCAGACAACATGTCAATCTCTCCTTCAATTCATTTCTTCGTGCAGACGTGCAAGTAATTTCTCCGCTTGCCATTGACCATACGTCATGCCGTGCGCCTTCGCTACGGCGTTGATATCCTCGATATGCGACTCATGCTTCGCCTTGTGCTTCGTGTACGGCTTTTCCAGCGCAACGACGCCGTATTCCCTCTGCGCTCTGCTGTGCTTAATCAAGCACTCATTTGAGCAGTACACTTTGCTTTCGCGCTCTGCAATAAATGTCTTGCCGCATACCGGACATACTTTCGTGCGTTCCTCGGGCGGCTTTGCTTTGTACGTCGCCGCTCTGCGCTGCTCGTACCGGCGCTGATTCCCTCGCGCTGCTTTCCGTGCGCAAGCGTCCGAGCAATACTTTTGTACCTTGTTCTTCGGCGTAAACATCGTACCGCACACCGCGCAAGGCTTTGGCTCTCTCTTCGCCTTCGCAGGCTTTTTCTCTGCGTTCACCAGGCAAATTCCTGCTTTCGCGAGATTGTAGCACTTCATCGAGCACACAGACTGCGCCGGAATCAACGGCTTGAACAGTCTGCCGCACACTTTACAGCACTTTTGCAGCTGTGTCATTTTCCCTCGCCCTCTTTCTCGATGCGTTCCAGCTCAAACTCAAGATACTGGATAGCTTTTCGCAAATCTTCGCGGGGATCGTCTGTCTTATATCCTGCTCGCGTGATGTACTTGATAGCGTTCCCCAGACAAAAATTAAAGTTGTGCGAGTTGATATAGTCGATACACTCGATACCGCGCTTGTAGTACGCGGGATGTTTGACTTTCTCCGGTGCTTTCGTCTTTGCTTTCTCCGTCTCTAGCGTCACGCTCTGCGGCTGTGCAAATCTCTTGCCGCCGTCGCGCTTGCCGTTGCTCTCGTTCTTTTCGCGCATAAGCTTCTGGCGCGCAGCATAGTCAAATCCGAGTGCGTTCAAAAAGCTCGTCGAGATGATGATAACGTCGGTCAGCTCTTCGCCGACTTCTTTCAGCGTGCCCTTCGTCTGCTCCCAGTTAAAGAGGGCCTCGTTCACTTCGTCGATTTCCTCTTCGAGCTTGTTTGCGTACGTATCAGGGCTCCATCTCTCGTAGAGCGGCCCGTCACATGGGCGCGGCAGAACTGCTTCCTTTGCCGTCAGCATCATCGTTGCGTTTGCGTATCCTACGCGAAAACCTTCTACATACTCTTTATTCATCTTCTACCTCCACATCTAACCGCACATACACTCGCGGCTCTTCCGCGTACCACTTGCCTATGAGTCCGTACTCGACAATCTGCGAGTCGTCCTCGTACCATACGCCACTCAGCGCGTCCTCGATGCCCTTGAGCACGTTCGACACGTCCGGCTTTGTCGTTGGCCGTATCTTATCCGCGATTGCCTGCGCCGCCTTGCGCTTGCTCCACGACTTTGGCACGCCGCGATAAATCACTAGCGTCAAGCGGACAGCGTGCGTTGTAGGCGATTCTGGCGCGTTACAGCGGGCAATACACTTTACTTTCTCTTTGTATTTGCGTGACTTCGGCGGGTCGTATGTCCTGCCGTGTCCAAAACGAGGGCGGCCTTGCGGTACGGCGTCGCCTGGCACAACCATTTCACACAATCTATGCCAGCTCAAACAATCACTCCTTTTCCTGCGTCGCGTCAATCGTCGCGTCCAGCAGCTTGTCTACGTCGTATCCTGCGTCCTTGTAGTTGTACTCACAGCTGTCTTTTGCGCTCGTGTTAATCACGGGCGTGTTGTACTTCTGCAATAGCTTGCGGATACGGCACTTCTCATACTCGTCATTGTGGTTGCATACAGCACATGAAAGAGGGATTGCCATTTCAAGCCAGTCAAGCCAATCGTCGGTCTTGATAACCATCGTGCTTTCAAAATCCATCATGCGCTGCTTTACTTTGTGTGCCTTGTCGTTCGGTACAATCTCAAAATCCAGATGATCAATCGAGCGAATCAGCGCTTTCTGCTGACTCTTGTCAAGATTGTCAAACACCTTGCGCCATGCTTTCTTAATCATCGTGCGCGCCGTGCGAAGGTTCCGCAGCACTTCCTTTTCATCTGCGTCCTTCGTGTACTTCGCGCGCGTCTCAATCCACTGGTCTACAAGTCCGTGCAGGAGATTGACTTGTATCATATTTCTCTTTTCCTCTGCTGATAAATAGAATTTCATTTCCTCCGGTCCTTCCTTAGTCCTTCAGTTCATCGACATAATCGACGTACACTTCATCCGTGCGATTCTCCATCGCGCGCAGCAGCTCTTTGCTGTCGCGGTTCTCCGCGTAGCACATCGCGTCTGCTACGCTCTTATCCTCGACGATGACTCGCCCGCGGATTTTGATTGTCACTTCTGCGGCGTATCGCTTCATTATTTCCTCCTACTCACTCCGGCCAGTACGTCTTGAGTCTCTGCAAAATTGCAATCTCTCGCGCACAATCATCAATGCCGCCCTCGGCAATCGCGTCAATCTCATCAGCCGGAAGATACATCCCGCTTGCGAGTCGCTCCTGCCGCTTGACGTGCCGTGCGTGGATGCTCGTCAACGAGTCGATGCACTCGGCCTTGTCCATTCCCTCAGCTTTGTAGCCGTAATACTTGCACAGCGTTTTTATTTTGCTCATACTCTCACTCCTTAGAATGGAATCTGTTCGTCTGTCAAATCTTCATGATAGTTGTTCTGTGCTCTGCCGCCATCGCGGTTGCCGATAAGCTCCAGATGGCTCACGACGACTTCCGTGACATACTTCTTCGTGCCGTCCTGTGCGTCATACGTGCGCGTCTGGATGCGGCCCTCTACTGCCGTCTGGCGGCCCTTAGCGAGGTACTTGCCTGCAATCTCGGCCTGCTTATCCCAGACGACGCAAGGGATAAAGTCGGCCTGCTTCTCGCCGTTCGGCCCTTTGCCAACGCGGTCAACTGCAAGAGTAAACATAGCAACGGCTTTGCCGCTCTGTGTATATCGCGTATCTACGTCCTTAGTCAGTCTGCCAATCAGCGTTACATGGTTCATTGTTTTTTCTCCTTCCAATCATCACAAACAAATTCTCTCGGCGAAAAGCCAAAGCCCCTCGCACATATCTTGCCGTCGCGGCACGTCTCACAGCACCGCAGCAGGCTTTGTATATATCGACGGCACTTGCCGCAGACGTTCACGGGAGAACCGTCTAAGTAGTGCTCCCTGTGCACGTCTACCATGCCGTAACATATCTTGCACTCGCCGTACATATCAATGCCCCCCTATGTCTATCTGATTCCCATTGCTTGGAACATTGATTCAAATATCGGAACCGGAATCGAATTGCCCGCCTGTTTGTATAATGCCCTGCGCGAATTTACTTTAGCCGCGGCGTCGAAGTCTGCGTCAGAATATCCTTGAAGTCTCCAGCATTCGCGCTCAGTCAAGTATCGGTACTTCCCGCCGCCAATCGGCAGGCAGCCGCTACCAGGTGCGCGGTCCGGGCGTTCGGTAATCGTGTAGCAGAAGTCTTTGATAATCGGCAGTCTGCGCAATACGCCAGTCTTGCCAATCGCCCGCAGCATCGACGGCGACTTGATTGTGTACCAGTCGTCAGCTATCGGTTCAAGATATTCGCTAATGTCGCGCATCATTCGGTGCTGCATCTTACCAAAGTCGAACGGCTTGCCAATAGTCGAAACAGTAAAATACCGTTCTCTAGCCTGCGGTATCCCGAAGTCCCTGGCGTCTAGAAGTGCGTAGCTGTTCGTGTATCCTATGCTCTGCATTTCTTTCATATAGAGGTCGTGGTTATGACGCATATACTTTGACCGCACATTCTTGACGTTCTCCCAGATAACAATTCGCGGTTTCCATGCACCCATGTTCCGGATAATATTTACCGTCTCCCACATAAGACTGGACCGTGTGCCGCTCCCTTTGTCACCGCCAGCTCCGCGATTGATGCGGCCTTCTGCGTGCCGGCTGCCCTGATGCCCTGCGATTGAAAAATCCTGACACGGGGAACCATGAATCAAGATGTCCGGCTTTAAGTTCCAGCCGCAAACGTCTTGCGGATTGTATTTCAGCTCACTTGCAAACATCGCATTGTAGCTTCGCACTGCTTTCTCATCAATCTCAACATAGTCAATCGCTTTGACTGGCACACCGAGATTGCGAAGGGCAATGCGCGGACTGCCGATGCCGCCGAACAGTTCCAAAATTTTCAGCACTAATTCTCACCTTCCCGCGCTCGCCATCTTCATGCGGTAATCTGCTACCACAATCTTTACGGGGCGTGTCATTTCCGCGAGTCGCGACAATGTGCGCCGCCCGAGTTCTTCTTCCAGCTCTGCGCCGCTGTCGTTCGTCGTAATGACTACCGGCAGCATGTGTTCATAGCGGTAATTGATGAGCATGTACAGCTGTTCTTTTACCCACTCGCTCGCCTTCTCTGCGCCCAAGTCGTCAAGAATCAGTAGCTTCGTGTTCTTCGCCGCGTTAATGATCTCCTCGGCTTTGCCGTCGCCCGTGCGGTAACTCGTGCGGATTTTCGCCAAGAGCTCCGGCACGACAACGAACATTCCGGCAAGGCCCTTCTCTGCGCAACGATGCAGGATAGCCGCGGCAAGGTGCGTCTTTCCGCAGCCATACGGACCTACGAGCAAAAGGCCAGTAGCGTGCTCGTCTGCTTTGACCGCTTCGCAGAACGCCTCGGCCTGCTTTTTCGCCGTCGCCGTGCCTGCCGTCTGCTGGAACGTTTCAAACGTGCGCGTGTTGAACCTTGCGCCCATGCCGCTTTCATTAAGAAGGCGGCTGATTCTCTTCTGTGCCGTATACACTTCGTACTTTTCGCAAGGATGCTTCTTCACGAGCTCGTATTTTATGTGGAAGGCAAGGTCGTTGAACTCACACTCGCTGCAATTCTCTACCGTATACTGGCAAGCAGGGCACGCCGCGTCATACTCCTGCTGTTTGTGCATCGCCTCGTGTGCTTCCAGCAGTTTGAGCTCGTCGGTAAGGTCGTAGTCCGGCGCAAGGTTCAGCACTTCGCGGATTTCCTCTTCGTGCTCACGAGCGTCTTTTAATGCTGCCTGCTGCTGTGCTTTGTATTTAGCTAAAAAACTTAGCGTATTCGGACTGTCCTGATTCCTCTTCATCAATTCGTCTATAAGGTCGAGCATTTCTCTTCACCTCTTTCTGATTCAAGTAAGATTCAAACTTCGTGCCGAACAATGTCTCCGGCCGGAGATACCGTACCATGTCGCCGTCATGCAACCACTCAGCGCATTTCTTGTCTATGACGGTCTTGAAGTCGTCGAGCGTGAAGCCTTCCTTCTCTCGTGCGTGAATGAGCTTCTGCGTCTTTGGCGTTGTCGGCTTGTACTTCGTTCCGGCTTTTTCATTGAGATAGTCAACGACATTCATAATGAGAGGTGCAACGTCTGGCTTGCCAGACTTCTTTATATATTTCTCAGTCTGTATTCCATCAGTCTCTCTCTTCTCAGTCTTATTAGTGTAAACTTCATTCGCCTTCTGATGTGAACTTAAGTTTTCATCGTGATGTGAACTTGAGTTTACGTCATATTGTTCATTTTGCGTGCTTTTCAATACGAACGGTTCCGGCATTGCGACATAAATCTTGTTCGGCTTTGTAAGTCCCTGGCGCTTCGTCTCGATAAGGCCGACGTTTTTCAAAGCTTTCAGCGACTTCGATATTGCCTGCCGTGTTACGTGAAACAGCGTCGCCATTTCGTCCTGTGTGAAGTAGACGAATGCGCGTCCATCTTCATCCCAATAGCCATTCTGCAAGGAAAGAGAAAGTCTGTCGCGTAACATTGCGTAAATGATCATCGCCGTTGACGGCAGCTTCGCGTACTTTGGATTGAAGATGAACGATTTTGGGAACTTGTAATATTGGTCGTTGATGATATCGCCGTTGACAATCCACTTTGTCATCCTTGCTCACCTCACTTTCTTAGTTTCAACTTCCGGCATAGCTGCTCGTCGAGCTTGACCGGCTCTAAGTGGTACTTTGCTATAAACTCTGCCTCGCCGCCGTGGCACTCGGTATGATGCACGCGACAAAGAGGAAGAACTTCGCGGCCCAGATGGTGTACCTTCTCGCGGTCGCTGCCTGCGCCGACTCTGCTTCCCTCGCAGTGATGCACGTCGGCGTGACGGCCGCACACCGCGCACTTGCGATTCATCAAGCAAGCGTAGATATATCGCTGGATGTCGTCACAGTTATCTATGAGCGGCACTCGCGTTGGAATGTCGTTCGCTATGATGAAGTCCACAAGATACGTAATGAACTCGCGCGCCGTCGTGACGGAACAATCTGAGAGTGAGAACATACGCCGCTCCGTCGATTCCATGCGCTTTAGCATGAACTCCATCTTTAGAAGCTGCTTCTGCTCTTCCACCGTCTCAGCATTGCGGATTCCGTCTACATATTCGGCAATCTCACCTATCAAGGCGAAAGCCTTGCGGCGTTGCTCTGCGTGTATCCTGCGTCCGTCCGGCAGGATGATCTCCGCCGTGTCGTACTCGCGCAAGATTGCACGCTCGATGGAAGGAACAGCCGCCACAATGACGACCGTTCCATCTTCTCGAACGTCGGTGATTTTGCCGAGAACGTGTTCCTGAATCATTCCTTGCCGCCTGCCATCGCTTCGGCTACCCACTCTTCTAAGTGAGCTGCCATAATGCTAATCTGCCCCGTCGTCATTTCCGACGTAGACGCCTTGCCGAAGTGCACGCCGCAAAGAGCAATAAGCTCCTGCTTGCTGATGCCGGTCTTCTTGACTGCTTCGTTCAGCGAGTGCATGGCCTTCCTGCGCATATCTTCCTGCGCGTTGGTAGTTGCATTGCCGTTGCGGTTTGCCGTAGCTCCTGCGCCATTCTGCGCGTTCTGAGCGGCATACCCTCTCCGTGCATACTTGCTGTCGCTTGCGCCGTTGCCGACAAGTCCGCGGTACACATCAGCGGCAAGGCCAATCATCTTTGCAGCTGTACCGAGCGCGTCGGTCGTCGCCATTTTAAAGGCCTCGTCGTTCCCGTGAATGCCGTTCTTGTCTTTCTTGACGAGGTAGTCACCGCCCCAGCCTGGAATCGGTGCGCTCCACTCGTCACCCTGCTTGATGTACAGATTGACGAGCACGAACACCATCGTTTCGCCGGTGCTGACTGACTGCGTTTTCGTGTCGGCAATCTCAAACTTCCAGCCGATACCGCAAGGTCCAAGGGCGTTCGTTAATGCTTCGTATCTCCACTGTGGGTTGATATCGCTCTTGCCTTTGAGCGCGCCGTAAGTGATAGGTTTCAGCGCGTCGTTCGGCGGTGTCTGCAATGCTTCGTAAAGCTCCATGTTATTTGCCATGATTTCCACCTCACTTAATCTGGATGTTCTGATGTTCCACAATCGAAGCACCGTCAATGACTGCGCCGCCCTTGAGCGCGGCTTTGATGCCGGTCTTATCGAGCTTTGGCGGCTGCTGAAGCAGATATTCGTTCGGTACTGCGGCAAGGTCCGTGACCTCTACCGTCTCAGACTTGCGATAAGAAACAGAGAACTCTGCTTCCTTCATCTTTGCGCCGTTCAGCTCACGCGCCAACGTAGCTTTTGCCCAGTCTGCCGTAGCTTTCGCGGCCTTCTTGCGTGCCGTGAACTTCTTCTCCTGCTCCTCATAGGCTTTGGCGTCTGCCATCGCGTTGAGATAGACAAAACCGATATTGCGAAGCTTTTCGTGCTTGTCCATCTTGAGCTCTTCCAGCTTCTCCGGCGCGATAATCTCGCCCGTCTCCATATCGATGCAGTCAAGAATCTGCTGATTGATTTCGTAAAGCTTCATGATATATATCCTCCGTATCAGAAGAGAAATTCAAAATTGGAATACCGGTACAATGACTTTACCGGCTTTCTTGTGTTATAATTGATTGTGGTCGTCGCTTTGGAAGTCTTAGGTTTTCTCGTCCAATGCTTCCGGTGCGCCTCCATCAAGATGCGCCCTTCCGCTCCTGTAGCTGCGTCCGAGCAGATGCAATCGTCGTATGGGCACTTCAAGCAATCAAGCGGCGTTTTGGCACCGCATGATAGTTGTCTCAAGATAATCACCTTCTTTCTTATGCCGTCGCGGCTTTTTTCGCGTCGGCTTTTTCTTTTGCATCGACCAATGCAAGCATCTGGCGCATATCGTCGACGCTGATGTACTGAATCTTGAAGTCTTCCTTGCCGCCGTCTTCTCTCTTGAATGGGATGAGCTTGCCGCTCTTATCAAGATTGAAGTCAATCACCGTCAGGCATTTGAAGAAATCAATCCACATGAAGCGGTGCGAAGTGTAGTCGCCAAACTCGTTTTTTGCGTCGCCGACAAAATTGTCGAAGTCGAACACGCAATGCTTGTAATACCAGCTGCTTTTTACAATCTCTTCCGGTGTCATGATTCGTTCCTCCCTTACACGAGCAGGCCAATGACCAAACCAACGGCCATGCCTACGCCAAACACGAAAGCATATCCTGACGGGCTAAGAAAGCGGCCCATCATGAGAAGCTCTAAGTCTCTCTTGAACATCCTGTTCATCTCCTTTAGTTCGGGTCGATAATGCCAAGCAGGATGCCAAAGAACTGCGCCAGCAGCGCGGCGGTTCCTACTCCCATGATTGCCATCATGATTGCTTCCAGCGCTTCAACAATGCGCGGATTCAAATGGCGGCGGCGTTTCTTTCTGCTTTCCATGATTCGTTTCTCCCTTCTGGTTTCAACTGATTGATAAAGTTCATTACATCCGCTCTTCGGAATAGCTTCTTTCCTGCGACAACGTAGAATGGAAGCGCGCCGCTGTCTCTCAGCTTTCGCACGGACGGCGTGCTAAGAGACAGCATTGCGGCAACGTCCTGCATTGTCAGCAACTCCTTGACGGTCAGCTCTTCACGAATGATTTGACGCAATTCCGTTTCCGTCATCGTGACCGCCTCCCTGCACAAGCTTGAGAACCGGTCCTTCGTCAATCTGCTCTCGCTCGATGATTGGCAGGATACCTTTGTTCTTCAAGAACTCGTAGAGGAACAAGCGGCCCTTCTGGGTCCACTTGGTGTTCATCTTGACGTCGGCGTGCCCGTCTCGATGGGTAATGTCGACGGTCTCGCTGTGGGTGTAGCCTTTGGCCTGGTACTTGCTGTAGAGCAGCCACTGGCCGCCGAGCTTGTAGATGACGCCGAGCTCGTGGAGCTTCTCGTTCATCGCCGCGCCGCTCATGCCGTAGTCATTGGCAATCTGCGTGATGGTGACGAGGCTCTTGCTCTGCAAGATGCGGTCGGTGTAGTCGGCCTTCGGCTTGAGCTCGCCGATGAGCTGCGTCTGCTTGGCGATGGTCGTGTCCTTCTCGGCAAGCAGCTTCTGCGCGGCCAGCAGGCCCTGCGCCATCTGCTCTTCCGGCGACTGCGGGATGTGGTAGCCGCCGTGCTTGCGGATGGCCGGCAGGACCTCGCTCGTCACCCAGCGTTTGAACTTCTTCGCCGTCGGCAGCTTGCTCGAAAGTACGAGGCTGTAGAGGCCGGATTCATTGATAAGAGTGGCCTTGCTTTTATAGTTGGAACCAGATACCTGAAACGAGTATGTGGTTTTGTCCTCATCATCAACGTGTGTGACGACTGCATTGCTAGGATTTGAGTATCCTAACGCCATTGCTACGTCCTTGCCGACGAACCACGGCTCACCGTCGATGACTGTTGTGCGAACCTCTCCAAACTCAGGGTTGTTGAAAATCTGCAATTCGTTCATGATTATTCCTCCATTACCGCTTTAAGCGTTATTGACGGGTAAAAAACTGATGTCGGCGTAGTGAATCTGATAGACTCGTTCGATGTTCTTGATGATAGGAACATCGGGAAAGCATTTTCCAGACTCATAGTTCTGCAATGTACTCACACTGACTCCAATGAGCTTGGCGGCCTCTTTCTGGTTGAGGTTTCTGTTCACTCTTGCTGCTTTAAGCGTTATTGACATGTGCAATACCTCCTTTCTTCAACCTCTTATGCTATTATATCACCGCTTTAAGCGGTATTCAACCCCTAAAGCGTAATTTTTTATGTTTTTTTGTTGATGTTAAGCCGTTAAAAGCGTAAAATTATAATCATAGATAGAAAAATCAGAAAGGACGTGGATAGAATGAGTGCTCTAGGGAACAAACAAGTGATGGCCCAAAATATCAAGATGTATATGGAAGACAAGGGGATCAGCCGAAAAGAGTTTTGCAAACGTCTCGGTTTCGCCTACTCCACTGTCACTGACTGGCTTAACGCCGAAAAGTATCCTCGCATTGACAAAATAGAAATGATGGCCAATTTTTTCGGCGTAAGCAAGGCTGATCTCGTAGAGCCTCATACTGCCGACCCCGCCCCCGCTCAGCCGCCCGCGCAGAAAGTCACCTACTACACCTACCGCATCCCCGTTGTCGGCCGTGTCGCCGCCGGCCAGCCAATCCTCGCGCAGGAGGAAATCATCGACTACGAGTATATCGACGAGCGCCTACACAAGAGCGGCGACCAGTATTTCGGCCTCGTGGTTAAGGGTTCATCCATGGAGCCGACCATCCACGACGGCGACACCATCATCGTGCGTGTCCAGGAGCGCGTCGAGAATGGTCAGATTGCCGTCGTACTTGTCGATGGCGAAGATGCCACCGTCAAGGAAGTCAAGGAAAGTGAAGATGGTTTAACCCTCATCGGCCACAACGCCGCCGTCTACACCCCGCACTTCTACAGCCGCGAAGAAGTCGAGAAACTACCCGTCCGCATTATCGGCCGCGTTATCCAGAGTATCAGTAAATTCTGAACAAAAGGAAGGGAGCTGTATCAGTATGAAAAAAGTATACCTTACATTGTGCCTGCTTGTAACATTGGTCCTCTCGGTCGGTTGTACGACAGCCTTTGCCTCAGACTGGTATTACATAGGAACCAGCGATGACGGGACTGAATCCGTCTATATTGATAATTCATCTGTCGAAAAGAATAATCGCGGCGCCATTATTTGGGAGAAGTGGATTAATTCAGACAATACTATGTCATTGCAAAGAGTTTATTACACGCGTAAGCCGAAAACATTTACCATGCTATCCTATACAAGATATGATGCTCGGGGGAATATACTATATAGCGAAGACATTCCTTCGTATGAGCAAACCAGTGAGGCTGTTCGACCGGACACGATGGCAGAAACCATCTGGTATTACATCTGGCCATACTGACAATAAAAAGACCGCCAGCCGGCGGCCAAAGGAATATCATATTGTAGAAAGGAAGTCGCGTAAGATGGCAAAGATACGCACAAGAAAGCGAGGAAAAACATGGTCGTACTCGTTCGAGATAGGCAAGGACCCTGCAAGCGGCAAGCGCAAGATGAAAGAGAAGGGCGGCTTTGAGAGTCAGGACGCGGCGTATGACGCAGGTGTCGAAGCGTATGCAAACTGGAAGCACGGCAACATCGGCATCACGTCCGAGCGCGTAACAGTCAATGACTTCTTTGCAAGCTGGATAGAACATGTCGTGCGGCCCAACGTGACGCGCGGCACGTATCAGCAATACGAGAGCAGATACCGCACAGCCATAGCGCCCTACGTCGGTGCGATGTACATGCAGGACGTAAAGCCGCGAGACGTCGACCGGATTGTGCGCGACCTCGCTGCCAAGGGGAAGAGCCACGAAACCATACTCAACACGTTGACGGTCTTGAAAACAATGATGAAGTACGCCGTCTATCCTGCCGAGCTTATCCCGTCGAATCCTGCGGCGAGCATATCTATACCGAAGTCGGCGCCGGTGAAAGTGCTCGAACGCCGTGTCATATCGAAAGAAGAATTCGCCGCCGTGCTTGAAAGGTTTGTCGGCAAGCGGTATCCGTGCCGTATGCCGGTACTGCTGGGATACTATGCAGGATTGAGAATTGGCGAGGCACTCGGCTTATGCTGGACCGATATCGACTTCGAGAAGAAATGTCTCGTCGTAGAAAGGCAGCTTCGCCCTGGCAACACGCGGCATGAATTTTACTTCGACCCGCCCAAGACACCAACGAGCAGACGAACGATATATTTGAGTAGTGCCCTGCTTGATGAGCTGAGAGCGTGGCGCAAATGGCAGCAGGAAAACCGACTCCGGCTAGGCAGCGCGTATCAAATCACATACCAGCGTGCAGATCATTCTCTTTCCTGCCTGCCGCTCGTCGAAAAAACGGGCGCAGAAGAAATGCACCTTGTCTGCACTGACGAATACGGACTGCCTGTCAAGCGCGACACGCTCATGTACCGCCTGCGCCATCTGGGAATCAACTTCCACTCGCTCCGACATACTCACGCGACACGGTTAATAGAAGCTGGTGCAAAACCTGTGGACGTTGCTGCGCGTCTCGGACATGCTGATGTATCCCTGACAGAAAATCTTTACTCGCACGACACGGAAAAAATGGCGCGCGAGACTGCCGAACTGGTCGACAAAGTGATGTAGACAAGCCCAGATGTAGGCAAATCGTAGACAAATAAACAAAAGAAACGGCTAGAATCCTTGTATTGCAAAGGTCCTAGCCGTTTTTCGTTAAACGTCCTTATTATAGCGAGGAATATCCATATCGTCAACTATTTCTCGTGTTTTGGATGGCTGCTTTCGTAGGCCAGCTGCTTCTCATGCGTCTGCTGCCATTTGCGGCGCGCGTCTTCGTAGCTCTCGCAGTCCAGCGTAAAGCCCTTGCCCGAGACTTCCGACGTATCCGAGACAATCATGAAGGCCTGCGGGTCATGATGGTTGACGATGGTCTTGACGCGGCTGACCTGCGTGAGGCTCACGACGACGAACAAAATATTCTTGGGTTCCTCAGCAAAACCGCCGCGGCCGTCAATAAACGTCGCGCCGCGATGGACATTTTCCATGATATCGCTGCAGATGGCCTTGGCCTGCGGCGAGACAATGAAAATGGACTTCTCGCGGTTGAGGCCGGCGGCCACGCGGTTCGTGAGCTCGGCCGTCACATAGATGGAGACAATGCTGAAAAGAGCCACCTCAATGCCGAACAGCGCCACAGACCCCATGATGATGAGGAAATTCAGGATGAAGACGACCGTGCCGACATCGAGGGAGTAATATTTCTTCGTGACGGCCGCGATGACGTCGAGCCCGCCCGTATTGGCATTGGCGCGGAAGACCATACCGAAGCCGACGCCGGCGAGCACGCCGCCGAAAATCGAATTGAGCATCGGGTCCTGACAGATGCTCCAGCCGACGAGAAAATGCGTCGCATCGAGGATGACCGAAAGGGCTACCGTGCCGAAAATCGTATCAGCGGCGTAGAGCTTGCCAAACACATGGTAGGCAAGGTAAAGAATCGGCAGGTTGTAAACGAGGTTCTGCATGCCGACGGGCAAATCCGTCAGATAGTAGATAATCAGCGCGACGCCGCTGATGCCGCCCGTCAGGAGATGAGCAGGGATCAGGAACAGGTTGAAGCCGAGGCAGACAAGCAGGCAGCCCATGGTAATCTGCAGATAGCGCAGGGCATGCTTGCGCCAAATATTCTGGTTCATGCGTACCTTCCTCTCTCTGAAGGATGACACGATGTACGCTCTGTCACCCTTCAGGCAAAATCAGGCAATGGTGAAAAAATCCTGTGACTTATGGTCCGTGACGACTTCGACATGGCCCTTGGTGCTGAGCTCTTCACGCAGCCGCTCGGCAAGGACCTGCACGACAGGGAATTCCGTGCCGAAATGGCCGGCATCGATGACGTGCATGCCAAGTTCCGCCGCATGCTGGGCATCATGGTAGCGCACATCGCCCGTGACATAGGCATCGGCACCCATGGCCGCGGCCTTGGCGATGAACTCTGCGCCCGCGCCGCTACAGAGTGCAACCTTGCGCACGGGACGGTCGCCGGCATCGACAAAGCGCACATACTTCGTCGGCAGCGCCTTTTTCACCTGTTCCGCGAAATCGCGGATGGTCATCGGCTGCGGCAGGGAGCCGATACGGCCGAGACTTTCTACGCGGCCGTCATCATCCTGCGACGTGATGACAAAACTCGAGAGCTTGCCAAGACCGATGGCCTCGGCGAGAACGTCGTTGACGCCGCCGCGCGCGATGTCGAGATTTGTATGCGCCGCCGCCACGGCAATATCATGCTGCAAAAGAAGCTGCAGACGATGGCCAAGGGGCTCATCCGTGCGGATTTTCTTAATGGGCTTAAACAGAAGCGGATGATGCGCGACAATCATCTCCGCGCCTTCGCGAATGGCCTGACGCACGACAAGGTCGCTGACATCGAGGGCCACGAGCACGCGGCTGACTTCACGCGCGGGGCTGCCGACCAAAAGTCCCGGATTATCCCAGTCTTCTGCTAAATGACGCGGTGCAATGCGCTCCAGCGCATCCATGACAACTTGACATTTCACCATGACAAATGCTCCCCCAATTCCTTGATATGGCGGATGACCGCCTGATATTTTTTCGACTTTCTGGCCTTTTCGCTCTTTTCCATGCCCGCAGCCACGCGGCGTTCCTGAAACAGCAGGGCCTCAATGTGATGGCGCAGCAAAGGCGGCTTTTTCTTCCAGAGCACCGGACCAATCTCCAGAAGAAGAGGTTCCGGCATCTTATGGCGGCCCCTCTTCGCCTTGATGATTTCATAGATGCGGCCGTCGTCGAGTACTAAGGATTCATCCTCAATATACCAGTGCTTTTTGTAAAGCCACTGGCGAAGCTCGGCGGCTGCGCCCTGCGGCTGCAGAATGAGCGTCGTGAGCTCATTGACGACCTTCGGCGCGCCTTCAAGAATCTCAATCATCAGCGCGCCGCCCATGCCGGCGATGCAGACCGTATCGACTTCGCCGGGCTCGAGGCTCTGCAGCCCATCGCCGAGACGTACCGAGATGACGTCGTCCGTCAGGCCGTTCTCGCGGACCGTGCGCACGGCCGCTTCATAAGGGCCGGCATTTTTATCGCTGGCAACGACGAATTTCGCCCGGCCCGACTGTACAAGTTCTACAGCGAGATACCCATGATCCGTGCCGATGTCCGCTACGCGGCTGCCCTCCGGCACAAAATCGGCCAGCGCCTGCAGGCGCTCACCAAGCTTCATGAAAATCCCTCCTTCAAAAACAATATTCTGACTTTGCTTCTATCTTAACACAATAAAAAGGGTGTAACAAGCGTTACACCCTGAACATTCATTGGCTCCTCGAGCAGGATTCGAACCTGCGACAGCCTGATTAACAGTCAGGTGCTCTACCGGCTGAGCTATCGAGGAATATCAACAACAGGTATTATAATACACGAAAATCTTCGTTTTGGCAAGCCCTTTTTGCAAAAAAAGTAAAAATAAAAAAGAAAAGGCCCGCGCATGCAGACCTTTCATTTGTATCAGTCTAAGAAATCCTTGAGCTTGCGGCTGCGGCTCGGATGGCGCAGCTTGCGCAGTGCCTTGGCTTCAATCTGGCGGATGCGCTCGCGCGTGACGCCGAAGTTCTGGCCGACTTCCTCAAGCGTGCGGGCACGGCCGTCATCGAGGCCGAAGCGCAGGCGCAGAACTTTTTCCTCACGCGGCGTCAGCGTATCGAGGACATCCTCGAGCTGTTCCTTGAGAAGCATGAACGATGCCGCATCGGCAGGTGCCGGTGCGTCCTGGTCTTCGATGAAATCGCCGAGATGCGAATCCTCTTCCTCGCCGATTGGCGTCTCGAGGGAAACCGGCTCCTGCGCGATTTTCATGATTTCGCGCACGCGCTCGACCGAGATTTCCATCTCCTTGGCGATTTCCTCAGGGGTCGGTTCACGGCCGAGCTGCTGCAGCAGTTGACGCGAAACGCGGATGAGCTTGTTGATGGTCTCGACCATGTGCACCGGAATACGGATGGTGCGAGCCTGGTCAGCGATGGCGCGCGTGATGGCCTGACGAATCCACCACGTTGCGTACGTACTGAACTTATAGCCCTTGTTATAGTCGAACTTCTCCACGGCCTTGATGAGGCCGAGATTGCCTTCCTGAATCAGGTCGAGGAAGAGCATGCCGCGTCCGACATAGCGTTTGGCGATGCTGACGACGAGGCGCAGGTTGGCTTCCGCCAGACGTTTCTGTGCTTCTTCGTCGCCGGCCTCCATGCGCTTGGCGAGAGCGACTTCCTCTTCGGCCGTCAGCAGAGGCACGCGGCCAATCTCCTTGAGGTACATGCGGACCGGATCATCGATGCTAACGCCCTCCGGTACCGAAAGGTCAATCTCAACATCCTCATCCGTCTTATCGATATCGACATCATCATCATTCGAATTATCCTGAGAGTCATCGACAATCTCAATCCCGCGTTTGCTGAACGTATCGTACATGGTGTCGATTTCATCCGGTGTGAGATCCTGTTTCTGCAATGCATCGATGAGCTCTCCATAGGTCAGAGTGCCGCCGTTCTTTTTGCCCTTCGCCAGGAGATTCTCTACGATTTCCGAGCTCTGATTTTTCTCAGGACTGCGGCTCTTGCCGGCAGCTTTTGCTGTCTTCTTTTCAGCCATTCGACTGCCCCCTTTCCATGCGTTCCATCCATCTTTTCCCAAGTGACTTACCATTCATCCATTTCATGTTTAATCTTATTTACCTCATTCAATTCCTGCAGACAGGCCTCATGCTGGCCATTCTGCGCATATTCATTTGCTTTGCGGCTGTGCTCCGCGTAAAGAGCATTGAGATACGCCCTGCGCAGCACGCGCAGTGAATCATCATAAGCTTCCGCTTCCTCACGGCCGCCGAGGTCTTCGACCAGGGCCCGTGAAAGCTCGGCTGCCGCTTCATCACTCAGAGATGCGGCGCTCGCCTCATCGACCGGACGCCCCTGCTCCATCGACGTCTTAAAAAACGTCAAGATCTCGCGCTGGGCAGGACTCTGTATGCCCTCAAGCGGCACGATGGTCTCCAGATGCACCAGAACGGCGGCATCCTGCCAGGCCATACGGATGACGATGCGTCCGGCCTTCTGCAGCGCCGTGTCCTGCCGGACGATGGCCTGCCGGATGGGCTGGCGTGCCGGCAAAGCCGCCTGTTCCGTTCCGCCATGGTAATGACGGATTTCCGAACGCACAAGCCCTTCATCAAGCATCAGCGTCTGCGCGAGTTTTTTCTCATATTCCATGCGGGCTGCCGGCTCGCGGATGCCCGCGAGCACAGGCAGCATCTCATGAAGTGCCCTGACTTTGCCGTCAAGCGTATCGTAATTGACATGCGACAGCACGTAGCGCAGACGGTACTCGACGAGCGGCAGCGCCTTATCGACGAGTTTGCGGAAGGCATCGGCCCCGTGCCTGCGGATAAATTCATCAGGGTCCTTGCCATCCGGCACGACAATGACGCGGACCACGGCCCCCGTATCACGCACGATGGAAAGTGCGCGGATGGTTGCTTTCTGGCCGGCCTCATCGCTGTCGTAGCAAAAGCAGATTTCCGGTGCGTAGTGCAGGAGCTTCTTGGCGTGCTCGGGGGTAAACGAAGTGCCAAGAGACGCCACGACATTATGAACGCCGGCATCGAAGACCGAAATCGCATCCATGTAGCCTTCGACCACAATGGCGCGGCCCTCCTGCTGAATGGCGCGGTGTGAACGGTCAAGACCAAAGAGAATTTTTCTCTTGTTGAACAATATGGTTTCCGGTGTATTGAGGTACTTCGGTGTCGAATCGTCAAGCACACGCCCGCCAAAACCGACGACGCGTCCGCGTTCATCGGCGATAGGAATGATGACGCGTCCGCGGAAACGGTCGTAAAGGCCGTTTCCCTGCTTTCGCTCTGCTGAAAGGCCGCTTGCGAGCAAAAATTCCTGCTTGATTCCACGCTTCAGGAAAGCCGTGGACAACTTATCCCAGGCAGGCGGCGCATAGCCGAGCTGAAATTCCTCAATGGTCTCCTCACGGATGCCGCGTCCGGCAAAATAGGCTTTGCCCGTCTCTCCCATGCGTGTCATCGTCAGGCAGTTATGGAAGAAATCGCGGGCGAGCTCATTGACCTTACGCAGGTCTTTGATTTCGCGCTCCCGCGCAATCTCCTGCGGGCTCCTTCTGCGCTCCGGCAGCGGGATACCCAGCTTCTCTGCCTGCAGCTTGATTGCGTCAAAATACGAGATGTTTTCGATAAGCGAAATAAACTTGAACGCGTTGCCGCCGGCATGACAGCCGAAACAGTAGAAAAAGCCTTTATCCGGAACGACCGAGAACGACGCTGTCTTTTCCTGATGGAACGGGCAGCAGCCCCAGTAACGGTTGCCCCTGCGCTTCAGGGGCACATAGCCCTGCACCACGCGCAGGATGTCCGTCGCCTCGCTGACTCGTTCAACGAAGTCATCCATCGCCTCATTTCGCATTCGTTCCAAATCATGTCATCCTTCCCCCCTCCCTGCACCTGCACGAAGGGGCACTTTAGTATATTCTCTACAATTCGCAAAAAACCTTCTTGAACTTTACAAAGTTTCTATCGCGGCCGGCATCGTCTACTGCGGAGGCCGTAAAAAAAGCTCCATCAGTCTTTTCAGGTATATATTCCGCAAAAAAATGAAATATCCTTTTCTTTCGTGAAAATTTTCCGCCCTGTTCAACATCCTAGCGGCGGAATACCGGCGGGATGAAAATTTCCGAGAACAATTGTACGGCGTAGCTGTCCGTGAGCCCCGCCACGTAATCCGCGACAATCCGCTCACGCCCCCAGCGCTCTTCCCGCTGGCAGAATTCTTCCGGCAACTTGTCCGGATGCTCGCTGAAATACGCATAGAGCTGACGCAACATGAAGCCGGCCTGACGTCTCTCATGAGCAAGTGCATCAGAAAGGTATATGTGTTCGAACATAAAGTTCCGGAACACATCCATGACATCTTTGACTTCGTCCGACTGGCGGATATCCCCGAGGTCCTGCGAGTTCTCAATCATATCGGCCACCATGCTCGTAATCATATGCGAGGTATCCGGGCCAAAGCGTTCGTAGACGATGGCAGGCAGGTCGCCTTTTTTCAGCAGTCCCGCCCTGAGACTATCATCGTAGTCGTGCGTGAGATACGCAATGCGATCGGCCGTGCGCACGATGCGTCCTTCGAGCGTTTTCGGGCGGTGCCTTCCGGTGTGATTGACGATGCCGTCTTTGACTTCATACGTCAGGTTGAGCCCCCTGCCGCCTTTCTCAAGGAATTCCACGACGCGCAGGCTCTGCTCATTGTGGGAAAAATGGCCGGTGAGCTCGTTCATCACGGCTTCGCCGGCATGGCCAAACGGCGTGTGGCCGACATCATGCCCTAAAGCGATGGCCTCAACGAGGTCCTCATTGAGCCGAAGGCCGCGGGCAATCGTCCTTGAAATCTGTGCGACTTCCAGGCTGTGCGTCATGCGCGTGCGGTAATGGTCGCCCGCCATGATGTAGACCTGCGTCTTATGCTTGAGGCGCCGAAATGACTTCGAGTGCAGGATGCAGTCACGGTCGCGCTGGAATTTCGTGCGCAGGGCACATTCCTCTACCGGCTGCCTGCGCCTGGCCTCGCGGCTCTTCGCCGCCTGCGGTGCCAGATACTCATATTCAAGTGCCTCGGTCCGTTCCCGGATGTTCACAGCCATCCCTCCTCTCTTGTGATGGACAAATAACAGCTTTTGTCATATAATTATATATTACGCGCTCGGCACAAAATTTCCTGCCGGCACTGTTTCATTTCTTCACATTTTGCAAAATATGCATGACAGGAGTAAAATAATATTATCTATAATTATGAGGTGATCCTGTTGCATACGATAGGGAAAAATAAAGGAAAAATACTCTTATGCTGCTGCCTGCTGGCCGGTCTGACCGGTACTGCCTTTGCCGCGACGCCGGAGCCTGTCACCGAAGTCCACCCCGCCGTTTCTTTCTCACAGGACGTACAGCCGGCGATTTCCGCCAGTTCCATCCACTATGATGAACAGGCCGGCCGTTACATCTGCCACGGCAATGTGCGCATCAGCCTCGGCGACCGCCTGATTATGGCCGATGAAGCGCAGCTCACGAGCGACCTCAGCAGCATCTGGACGCAGGGCAATGCCCGCCTGATTGAAGGCGAGAATATCTTCAGCAGTGAAGCCATCTACGCCCGCCCCAACGACGACACAGCTTATTTCTTCGGCGAACGCTGCAAATTGAAACGTCCGGGACTCGCGATTGCCAGCGACTCCATCGAATACCGCTGGCAGGAAAAAACGGCCAGCTTCGACGGCCATGTGCTGTTCATTGACAGCGACGGTGAAAAAGTCGCCGCCCACCTCGAGTACGATTTCAATAAGAACAAGGCTTCCTAAAAAGCATTTGCACTCTCAAAAGCATAAGACAGGGAGAACAAAAAGAAGGGCCTGACGTCCAAAACGGACGCCGGGTCCTTCTTTATTTATACTTTATCCTGCAGGCTTCACAGCAGGAAATGTCCGGCCTCAGCCAAATCAGCCAAGAACAATCTTCGTGAAATCAGCGATGCGGTTGACGAGCTCGTCAATGGTCTTGAGGAGTGCCAAGCGGTTGTTCTTGATACTCTCATCCTTGTCCATGACCATGACATCATCGAAGAAGGTGGTGATGGGCTGCGTGAGCTCAGTGAGTGCGTCAATGGCCTTGCCGTAGGCCTCAGCCTTGATGTCAGCATCGACAGCGGCAACGGCTTTTTCATAGGCAGCAAAGAGATTTTTCTCTGCGTCCGTCTGGAACAGGCCGGCGTCGACTTTGTCGAATGCGGCTTTCTTCGCGAGGTTGGCCACGCGGACAAAGGCCTGAATGCCATCGGCAGCGCGGTCAGAAGCAGCGTAAGCGGCCACGGCCTCAGCGCGCAGGGCCACAGCGTAAATATCATCGACATCGGCGAGAACGGCATCGACAACATCATAGCGGATGTTCTCAAGGACATTCTTGAGGCGCAGGCGGATGAAGTCAGCGACATCCTGCTGCATCTTGGCGCGGGCCTTCTCATCCGTCATGCCGTAGAGGTCCATGGCCTTGGCGACGACAGCGGTGAGGCTCAGATGATATTTGGCTTCAATCATCATGTTGACGAGGCCGAGAGCCTGACGGCGCAGTGCAAACGGGTCCTGCGAACCCGTCGGAATCTTGCCGAGGCTGAACGTACCGACAATCGTATCAATCTTGTCGGCGAGGCTAACGATGCGGCCGGCCGTCGTCTGCGGCTGGCTGTCACCGGCAAAGCGCGGCTTGTAATGCTCGTCGATGGCAATGGCGACTTTCTCGCACTCGCCATCGAGCTTTGCGTACTCGCGGCCCATAATGCCCTGCAGCTCGGTGAACTCCGTGACCATACCCGTAACGAGGTCTGCCTTCGAGAGGATGGCAGCGCGTTTTGCGTGCTTATGTGCCTTCTCGTCGGCACCGATGGCATCGGCGATGAAGTCGGCGAGTTTTTCGAGGCGTTCGGTCTTTTCGTACATCGTGCCGAGGCCCTGCTGGAAGACAACAGTCTTGAGCTTTTCGCGGTGCTCTTCAAGGCTCTTCTTGCGGTCTTCGTCAAAGAAGAACTGAGCATCGGCAAGGCGGGCGCGCAACACGCGCTCATTGCCGTGCTGAACAGTCTCGAGGTATTCCTTGCCGCCGTTGCGGACCGTGATAAAGAGCGGCAAAAGCTTGCCGTCGGCCGTCTTGACCGGGAAATAGCGCTGATGGTCACGCATCGGCGTGATGACAGCTTCCGGCGGCAGGGCGAGGTATTTGTCCTCAAATTTGCCGCAGAGGGCCGTCGGATACTCGACGAGGTAGAGGACCTCTTCGAGCAGGTCTTCCGTGATTTCGGCCTGGCCGCCGTTTTCCTTGGCGACGGCTTCAATCTGCTCGCGAATCATGGCCTTGCGCTTATCCTGGTCAACGATGATGAAGTTCTCCTCGCAGGCCTTCTCATAGTCAGCGGCAGAGGCAATCGTGAAGTCGCCTTTCGAGAGGAAGCGGTGGCCGCGCGACGTGCGGCCCGACTTGACATTGGCCAGCTCGAACGGGATGACGTCTTTGTCATAGAGTGCGACGAACCAGCGAATCGGGCGGATAAACTTGAAGTCGAGGTCGCCCCAGCGCATGTTGTTCGGGAACGAGAGTCCGCAGACGAGCTCTGGCAGCAGCGTCTCGAGGATTTTGGCCGTCGGCTGTCCTTCTTCGTGTACTTCCGCATAGACATAGCCGTCTTTGACGACAAGGTCTTTCGGGTCGACATGCTGACCGCGGGCAAAGCCCTGTGCTGCCTTTGTCGGATTGCCATCGGCGTCGAAGGCAATCTTGACGGACGGGCCGCGGTTCTCGCTCGCAACATCCTCCTGCTTGTCGGCAAGGCCTTTGACCAGCAGAGCCGTGCGGCGCGGCGTGCCGAGCGTGCGGACAGATTCATAAGCGATGCGGTTTTCCTTGAATGCCTTCTCGGCATTTTCCTTGAGCTGGGCCAGTGTGCCCGGCATGACGTGCGCCGGAACTTCTTCCGTGCCGATTTCAAATAACAGATCTTTAGCCATGGCTCACTTCTCCCCTCTATGCAGCATCGGATATCCGAGCTCTTCACGCTGTTTCAGATAGCACTCGGCGCAAAGGCGTGCGAGTTTTCTCACGCGGCCGATGAAGGCGGCGCGCTGCGAAACGGAAATGGCGCCGCGGGCATCGAGCAGGTTGAACGTATGCGAGCATTTGAGCACATAGTCATAAGCCGGATGGACGTAGCCCTTCTCGATGATGCGTACAGCCTCTTTTTCGTACTTGTCGAAGAGGTCGAAAAGCAGTGCTTCGTCCGAAAGGTCAAAGGCATAGACGGACTGCTCATACTCGTTCTGATGAAAGACATCGCCGTACGTATAATCATCCGTCCACTGAATGTCGTAGACATTCTCAACGCCCTGGATGTACATGGCAAGACGCTCGAGACCGTACGTGATTTCCGAAGCGACCGGCTTGATGTCCTGGCTGCCGACCTGCTGGAAATACGTGAACTGCGTGATTTCCATGCCATCGAGCCAGACTTCCCAGCCAAGGCCCCAGGCGCCGAGCGTCGGCGATTCCCAGTTATCCTCGACGAAGCGGATATCGTGCTGCTTCGGGTCAATGCCGAGGCGTTCAAGACTCTCGAGATAGAGCTCCTGAATATTATCCGGCGACGGCTTCATGATAACCTGGAACTGATGATGCTGGTACAGACGGTTCGGATTATCGCCATAGCGGCCGTCGGCCGGACGGCGCGAAGGCTCGACATAAGCGACATGCCACGGCTCCGGGCCAAGCACGCGCAGGAATGTCGACGGATTCATCGTGCCGGCGCCCTTCTCGACGTCGTATGGTTCTGCCAGGATGCAGCCCTGCTCCGACCAGAATTTCTGCAGGGCCAGGATGATTTCCTGAAATTTCATGGGAACAACTCCTTTTCAATGCCACAATGTTACAGGAAAATAAAAATCTCGTTCCTGCAACGTAACGTTACAGGGACGAGACTTGTTTCTTGATCAAGTACCGCGGTTCCACCCTGATTGACTCTTCCGCATGAACTGCCACACAGGAAAAGCCCGCCTCAAATTATGGGATTGCGCTCCGAAGTGCCTTTCATCTCGTTGACAGCCTTGCACCATCGCTGTCTCGCTCGGGGTGAGACTACTCTTCTTCCTCATTGCTACCTACGAGTTTAGCAAAAGCAGCGGGACTTGTCAACCGTGGGGCAAACGCGAATCAGCCTTGAAAAGCTCAGCCCTTCTGCCACATGATGATGAGCGGTTTGCCATATTCTTTCTTGAACTGCTTGCAGTACGACTTCATCTCGAATTCGGCCGCGCTGTGGTCTTCGCCCTTCTTGCCGCGCAGCGAGAGCACAACGGCCTCTTCATCATCGGCCACGTCAATCTTGCGCACGACGCCCTCATACGTGACATCGGCAGCTTCGGCAAGGGCCAGCAGCAGCGAGAGACGTCTGACTTTTTTCCAGTCGGCAGGCGAAAGCATCATCGCGTAGCGGTAGGCGCGCATGATTTTATTGCTGATGCCATGATGGAAGCCCGCGATGAACGCGGCTTTGAGCTGTTCGAGCTGGCGCATGCCGTAAAGCGGCGCGTGCGCGATGATGAAAGCGGAATGGCGCGCATGGTCGTAGTAATTGACGACTTTGCCCGAGTCGTGCAGCCAGGCCGCGACTTCGAGCAGGCTGCGGTCGCGCCGCGTCGCCTCATGCGACTTTTTAAGCTGGTCAAAAAGGCTCAGCGAAAGATTCTTCACGCGTTCGAGGTGCTCCATACGGCGGTCGGCACTCAGCAGGTAATTGTGCACGCTCTCGCGCAGGACATCTTCGACAATCGGACCATGGCCGTATTTCTCACCGTAATATTCGAAGAATACACCGTCGCGCAGGCCGCAGCCGGAAACGATGATGTTCTGGCCGCCCGAGAATTCCATCAGGACATTGACGATGATGCTGCCGGCGACGATGAGGTCGGCACGCTCCGAAGAAAGCCCCTTCATGCGGCGGCGGGCCGAGAGATTCGACTTGATGATGTCGGCGTGCATTTCCTCAAAGCGCTTGCGCGGGATGATGTAGTTATGGATGCGCGAAAGCTGGTAATTCGTGCGCGCCTGGTCCATCTTCGCAAAGTTGCGGACCGTGCCGCCCACGCCGATGACCGGCAGATTCGTATTGGCCGCCCACGGAATCATCTCTTCATATTTCGTGCGCACGAATTCCGCGCAGCGCTCAATGGCCGCGCCCGTGACCTTGTCCCCGAGGTTGAACGCATCCGTCACGGTCACGGCGCCGATAGGCACGGAGACAGACTCGACAATCTTGCGGTCGCGCACGAGCGAGACTTCAATGGAAGCACCGCCGAGGTCGAACTGCAGGTAATGACGTTCATCAATCGTGTTGACGACGCCGAGGTAGCCGAGATACGCCTCGCGCTCGCCCGAGATGACCTCAATCTCGATGCCCGTTTCCTCTTTGATGCGCTCGATGAACTCTGCGCCATCCGTGGCATTGCGCGCCGCAGCCGTCGCCACGGCGATGCATTTCGTCACCTGCATGACTTCCATCATATGCTTGTAGACGTGCAGGCAGGCTAACGCGCGCTCCACGCCCTCCGGATTGAGCCTGCCGGTCTCTGACATGCCGCGCCCGAGCCTTATGGCCTCTTTCTGCTGATATTCGAGATGATAGGCCTTGTTGTCTGCCACCTGCATGACGATAAAGCGAATCGAGTTCGACCCCATATCGATGATTGCCACTCTCTCCATGAACGGAATCCCCCTTGTCTTGCTTTTGCTGCATAATCTATTTCTATGAGCTATATCATAAATTTAGTATAACAATTCGGACGGAATGCTTCAAGACAATTCAAAATTTCTCTATAATGCGGTATAATAAAACTTACATTCGAATCCACTGCAGATGGTGTAGGATAGACGTACAAGATACAGGCGCTTAACAAAAAATTAACAAAAAAGCAACGTGCACCATCTGTAAATTGCTTACAATAAGAAATATGGGTATATCGGCCCGTTGACATGGAACATGGCGACATGCTCCGGAAAGGATGTTATTTATGAAGAAAAAGTCGACTTTCGGCATTATCCACATCGGCTCAATCCACACGAGCATGGCCATCGTGGACTACCGCTCTCCGACGGAAATCAAAGTTGTCGAAACGGCCAACAAGGAACTGCCTCTCGGCGAGGAGGTCTTCCGCACGCACCGGCTCTCGTTTGCCTCGATTCACGAGCTCAGCCGCATTCTGCAGGGCTTCCGCCAGCTCCTGCTCGATTACCGGATTGAGGAGGTCTATCCGATTGCGACGACCGTCGTACGTGAAGCCGAGAACCGCCTCGGCATCCTCGACCTCCTCTACATGCGCACGGGCTTCCGCTTCCACGTCGCCGACATGACGGAAGAGGTCTATTATAAATTCTTTGCCCTGCATCACTTCCTCAAAAAGAATGAGATTGTCGGCAAGAAACCAACGCTGCTCCTCGATGTCACCTCGGGCGGTCTCGGCTTCACGGGCTGGCAGGACGGCACGCTGCTCTTCCAGACGAACGTCACGGGCGGCCGTCTCAGTGTTCTCGAGCACTTCACCGAGGAAGAGCGCGTCGATGTCATGTTCCCGTCGGCCGTGCGCGATTACCTGCACGCTTCGCTCTCTTCGCTGTGGCCGCGCATCGAACACGCCGACATCCACACGCTCGTGCTCACGGGCTTTGAAGCGCGCATTCTCGTATCGCATCTCTCCGAGGGCGAACGTACCTCGTATCCTGCAGTCATCGACCCGAAGAAATTCCTGCAGATTGCCGAAGCCTTGATGCCGCTGACCACGCATAAGCTCATGCAGGCGTTCGGCATCAGCGAACGCCGCGCCCAGCTGCTGCTGCCGACGCTGCTGCTCTACGAAGAAGTCGTGCGCACGCTGCGCATCGATACGATTCTCGTCATGGATACGACGTTCCTCTACGGCTACGCTTCGTGGTGCGGCGCCCAGGCCATCAGCCCGAAGGCCATTGCCGAGCAGGATGACCTGCTCTTAGACCTCGCACGCAGCATTGCCATGCGCTACAACTGCAATCTGCCGCATATCAGCCGCATCGACGAATACGCGACGAAGCTCTTCGACGGACTGCGCCGCGTCCACGGCCTCACGCCGCGCCACCGCCTGCTGCTACGCATGAGCGCCCTGCTGCATGAAACGGGCAAATTCGTCAACCTGCGCAACTATCCGCTGCATTCGTGGCAGATTATCATGGGCACGGACATCTTCGGCATCACCGACGCTGAAAAAGAAGTCATTGCCTGCATCAGCTACTATTATCACCGCGACAACCCGGGCAAGAAAGACGCTCACTACCAGCGCCTGACGCAGGCACAGAAGCTCGTCGCAGATAAATGCTGCGCCATCCTGCGCCTCGCCGACGCCCTCGACCAGGGCCACAGCGGCCGCATCCAATGCCTTTCGGTACGTCTGGTCAAGGAAAAACTCTACGTCAACTACACATCCGAATATGATATTTCGCTGATTCGCTGGACCTTCCGCCAGGCCTCGACGCTCTTCCGCGAAATCTTCGGCATCGAGCCTGTCCTTAGGAGGAAATAATCATGGATTTCAACGACCGTCAATATTACCTGAACCGCGAATGCACGTGGCTGAGCTTCAACCAGCGCGTACTGCGCGAATCGACCAGTGAGGACAATCCCCTGCTCGAACGCCTGCGCTTCATTGCTATCACCTGCTCCAACCTCGATGAGTTCTTCATGATCCGCGTCGCCGGACTCAAGCACCTCATCGAAAGCGGCGTCAAGCACCACGACATCAGCGGCCTGACGCCGCAGGGCCAGATGGACGCCGTGAGCAAGATTGCCCATGAGCAGATGCACGACATTGACCGCTGCCTCAAGGCGACGCTCGCCGAACTCGAGCTTCACGGCATCCGCTTCGTCCGTCCGGCTGACCTCGATACGAAACAAGAGCTCTGGCTGACGGAATTCTTCGAGCGCGAGATTTTCCCGGTCGTCACGCCGATGGCCATCGACCCGTCGCATCCGTTCCCGTTCCTGACGAGCAAGAGCCTGAACCTCGCCGTTCATCTCAAACGCCCCGAGGATAAAGAGGTCCGCCTCGCCATCCTGCCGGTGCCGGTCTCCGTACTCGGCCGCCTCATCAAGGTGCCGGACGTCCAGCACTACCTCTATCTTGAAGACATCCTGAGCTATTTTGCCAACCGTTTCTTCACGGGCTACGATATCCTCGAAACGACGCCGTTCCGCGTCACGCGCGATGCCGACCTCGATATCCGCGAAGACGTCGACGACCTGCTGCTCGAAGTCGAAAAATCCCTCGAGAAGCGCCGCAAAGGCGCCGCTGTCCGCCTCGAACTCGCGAAATCGAGCTCCAAGGAAACGCGCAAGACCCTCGAAAAAGAACTCGAGCTCAAGGAAGAAGATATCTACACGATTGACGGACCGATCGGCGCTTCGTTCTTCTCGTCGTTTGCCAACATCGACGGCTTTGACGACCTGCGCTATGAACCGTTCACGCCGCAGCCGTCCATCGAGCTCGCCGCACGCCATACAAAAGACATCTGGCAGGCCATCCGCGAAAAAGATGTGATGGTCCACCATCCGTACGAGACGTTTGCCACGGTTGAGAATTTCATCCGCACGGCAGCCGACGATGACGCGGTACTTGCCATCAAGCAGACGCTCTACCGCGTCTCAAGCAAATCCCCGATTATCTCAGCTCTCGCTGACGCCGCCCGCAACGGCAAGCAGGTCACGGTCCTCATGGAAGTCAAGGCCCGCTTCGATGAAGAGAACAACATCATCATGGCCCGCCGCCTGGAAGAAGCCGGCTGCCACGTCATCTACGGCATCCTCGGCCTCAAGACGCATTCCAAAATCACGATGGTCGTGCGCCGCGAGGAAGACGGCATCCGCCGCTACTGCCATCTGGCCACGGGCAACTACAACGGCTCGACCGCCAAGATTTACACGGATATCGGCCTGATGACCGCCGACAACGAAATTGGCGTCGATGGCTCGCGCTTCTTCAACTTCCTCTCGGGCTTCAGCGACCCGCCGGCTTGGAACAAGCTCATCGTCGCACCGCTGAACCTGCGTGAGACCATCATGGCCGAGATTGACCAGGAAATCGAACATGCCAAACGCGGCGAACCGGCCTACATCGCGGCCAAGATGAACTCTCTGCTCGACCGCTTCATCATCGCCAAGCTCTACGAGGCTTCGGCTGCCGGCGTCAAGATTGACCTCGTCGTCCGCGGCATCTGCGTCCTGCGTCCGGGCCTGCCGGGCATCAGCGAGAACATCCACGTCCGCAGCATCGTCGGCCGCTTCCTCGAGCACAGCCGCATCCTCTACTGCTACAACGGCGGCCGCGAAGATGTCTTCATCTCCTCCGCTGACTGGATGCCGCGCAACCTCAACAACCGCGTTGAGCTCATGATCCCGATTCGCGAACAGGACCACAAGAACCGCCTGCATGCCATCCTGCAGACGTACATCAAGGACAACACGAAAGCCTATCTCATGCGCTCCGACGGCTCCTACGTCCGCGCTTCGTGCCGCAAAGGCCAGACGCCGGTCGGTGCCCAGCAGACATTTATGGAGACCGCACTCAAGGGCAAAACGCTTGGCTGACTTTCAAATCTCCAATAAAAAAGACATCCCTCCGGATGTCTTTTTTTATTATCTTATATTCTGTTTCAGGTCATGCTGAGCTGCTGAATAAAGGCCAACGACTTTAAGGGACGGCCCATGAGCTCCTGCAGATACGTCAGCAGCAGCTGCTCCGCTGCCATGAGCTGCGTCGAGGAAATCTGTATTCTCCCCTGCTGCCAGTCAAAATCGCGCAGGCCGATGATGAAATGGCGCAGCGCGGCAGGAAAGGGTTTGGCCGAAGGGGTTCGGCATTCCCCGCAGAGCGCACCGCCCTCACTCGCCGCAAAAAATGCATCACCCTCGATTTTTTTGCCGCAGTGCACGCAGTGCTCGTAATGAAGCTGCAGGCCCGTGAACTCCATGAGCTGATAAACCGCAGCCAGTGCCGTCACGCGCGGATTGCGCTGCTCAAAGGCCGCGAGGATAAGCAAAAGCTGCGCGAACATCCTCGGCTCCGGCTGGCCCTCCGGCAGAAACTCGCGCAGAAATTCCGCGACGAAACTGCCGTAGGCCATGGCCGTGAGGTCTTCGCTGAGTTTTTTGTAATGCTGCTTCAAAAGACACTGGCGCACCGTATCGACGCGCTTTCCCTCGGAAAGCTGCACATCGAGATACGAGAACATCTGCATGCCGCCCGCCAGCGGGCTCCGCGGGCGGCGGCAGCCAAAAGCCGCGGCCTTCACGAGGCCGCGTTCTTTGGTAAAAAGCGTCATCATCTTACCCGCATCGCCCCAGTTCCTTGCCCCGAGCACGACGGCTTCTGTCTGATACATTGCCATCGGTCACGCCTTCTTCTGCTTCTGCGCCAGCTGCTCAGCTGCTTCGGGTGAAATATTCGAAGCCGGTGCCTCTTTGGCCTCTTTGGCATTCTCATGTACGAGACGCTGCGGCATGACGGCGCCGGCCGTCAGCATGTACTGCAGGGCCGACTCGCTACTGATGTCAAGGTAGATGACATCGGCCTTGCGCACGAAGAGATTCGTGCCCGAGGTCATGTTGAGGCTCCACGGCACAAAGACGCAGACATAGTCATCACCGAGTTTTTCCTTGAGCACCTGCGGCACATCGGCCATGATGAAGCCGAGGGCCTTCGACTGGTGAAACGGAATCAGCACGACGTGGTCAAACATATTGTTTGATTCAAAGACAGCCGTCGACAGATGCTTGACGCTGTTGTAGATGAACTTGATGACCGGAATCTTGCCGAGCAGGGCCTCGCCGTAGTGAATCAGGCGCCGCATAATCCAGTACGACGAAATCCAGCCGACGAGGTAGATGCCCAGAACGACCGTGATGATGCCAAGTCCCGGAAAATAGAATGGCAGATGCTTGCCGAGCACGCCTTCCGTAAAATGCAGCACCTCGCTGCAGACGAGCAGCGTGATGACAATGGGCACGAGCAAAATCAGGCCGTTGACAAAACGGCGGGAAATCCGCTTCGAGAGCCGGCTCTTGTGTTCTTCTGACATTACGATTCCACTCCGAAGCCGAAATTATGCAGTACACCCTCGCGGTTGCGCCAATCCTTCTTGACTTTGACCCAGAGGTCGAGGAACACGCGTGCACCTAAGAGAACCTCAATGTCCTTACGCGCCAGTGCCCCGATTTCTTTGAGCATCGCACCTTTCGCGCCGATGATGATGCCCTTCTGCGAATCGCGCTCGACGTAAATCGTCGCGCGGATGTAAACATCGCCGTTCGGGCGCGTCGTCATCTCATCCGTCTCAACGGCCACAGCGTGCGGCACCTCGTCGCGCGTGAGCTGCAGGACTTTCTCGCGGATGAGTTCGGCGACAATCAGGCGTTCCGGCTGGTCCGTGACCATGTCTTCCGGATAATACTGCGGCCCCTCAGGCAGATACTTCTTAACTTCCGTCAGCAGAGAATCGAGATTCGTCTCTGCCTTCGCCGAAATCGGCACGACGCCGGCAAACTGGTACTTGTCGGCATAGCGCGAGATGATCGGCAGGGCCTGTTCTTTCTCGATGAGGTCAATCTTGTTGACGACGAGGATGACCGGCTTGCGCGTGGCCTGCAGGCGTTCAAGGATGTAGTATTCGCCCGGACCCATTTTTTCCGTCGCATCGACGACAAACAGGATGGCATCGACTTCCTTGAGCGTGCCTTCGGCTGCCTTGACCATGTATTCCCCGAGCTTGTGCTTCGGCTTGTGGATGCCCGGCGTGTCGAGGAAGATAATCTGTGCGTCAGGCTCGGTGAGGATGCAGAGAATGCGGTTCTGCGTCGTCTGCGGCTTATCGCTCATGATGGCGATTTTCTGGCCAATCAGCGTGTTGATGAGGGTCGATTTGCCGACATTCGGGCGGCCGATGACGGCCACGAAGCCGGATTTATGTTTGGTCTGCTGTTCCATAGGATTCACTTCTCTTTCTGTGTCGTGTATATATATATGAAGGATTTCAGATACGATTTATTCTCTGGGGATGCCGAGCTTTTCCATGACAAAACGCTGCTCTTTTTCCATCTCGAGACGGTCGGCTTCTTCCATATGGTCGTAGCCCAAAAGGTGCAGCATGCCGTGGACCGTCAGAAAAGCCATCTCGCGCTTGACGCTGTGGCCAAAGTCCTTGGCCTGCTCTTCGGCACGTTCTACAGAAATCACGAGGTCGCCGAGCACGTTGATATCGGAGCCGCCCGTGACTTCCGGCTCTTCACTTTCATTGAGTGCAAAAGAAAGGACATCGGTCGGACGGTCAATGCCGCGGTATTCGCGGTTGAGCTCGTGGATGTAGTCATTGTTCGTCAGCGTGATGCTGACTTCGCCGTTATCCACGCCGTAAAGTTCCCCGACTTTCTCCGCTGCCGCCGTCACGTTCTGGACGTATTCTGCCGGCACCTTGAGGTCTTCCGGATAATTGCTGATGATGACATTCACTTTGCGCGCGCCTCCCGCTCTTTTTCCTTCTGTTCTTTCTCTTTTTTCTTCTTTTCTTCCCACGCACCGTAAGCTTCGACGATGCGCGTGACGACATCGTGGCGGATGACATCGACCGGTGCCATGCGCACGATGCCGATGCCCTTGACGCCGCGCAGAATCTGGCTGGCTTCACGCAGACCCGAAGATACGCCGCGCGGCAGGTCGACCTGCCCGAGGTCGCCCGTGACGACCATGCGCGAGCCAAAGCCGAGACGCGTCAGAAACATCTTCATCTGCTTATCCGTCGTGTTCTGTGCCTCATCGAGAATGACGAAAGCATCCTCAAGCGTGCGGCCGCGCATGTAAGCCAGCGGTGCAATCTCGATGATGCCCTTGGCCATGAGCTTCTGGTAGCTGTCCTGACCGAGGATATCCTGCAGGGCATCGTAAAGAGGACGCAGGTACGGGTCAACCTTGTCCTGCAGGTCGCCCGGCAAAAAGCCCAGGCGTTCGCCGGCCTCGACCGCAGGACGCGTGAGGATGATGCGGCGCACCTCTTTGTTGCGCAGGGCCGCGACAGCCATGACGACGGCCAGATACGTCTTGCCCGTGCCAGCAGGGCCGATGCCGAACGTGATGGAATTGTGGCGGATAGTATCGAGGTAAAGCCGCTGCCCCAGCGTCTTCGGGCGCACGTGGCGGCCGCGCGACGTCACGAGAATCGTATCGCTGAACAGCGTGTGAAGAGCCTCGCCCTTGCCGCCGCGCACGAGCCCGATGCCATAGCGGGCCTCGTGCATCGTGATGGCCGTGCCCTGACGGTAGAGGTACTGAAGTTCCTCGACGAGCGTCGCTGCCATCCGGACTTCCTCAGCCTCGCCTAAAATCTCCAGCTGCTCGCCGCGGCTGATGAACTGGCAGTCAAAATTCTCGCGGAACACCTGCAGAAATTCATCCCGGTCCCCGAGAAGTGCATATGCTTCTTTATGGTCTTCAAAGACAATCTGTCTTTCCAATGCCTGCTGCAAAGAATTACTTCACCTGCTTCTTTCTTTGAAATAGAGATAGACTTTCACAATATACTTTCATTGTACAACACCTGTACCTTTTGTCAACAAGCCAGCGCACACCGTTCCGGCAGATTCCCGCCAATGTAAATTCATTGTAAATCATACGTTTCGTTTTAGTTGACAATTAAGTATGAACAGCCTATACTGTTAACTATACATCCATAGAAAGATAACAATTTCCATAGAATCGAGGTAGTATCATGTCCGAATCCGCCTGCCTGACCCTTGCCAAAAAAATCATCGCCGGCCGCCGCATCAAGCGCGGCGATGACCTCTCCCTGTTCCTCACGGCCCCCTTAGAGGAGCTCCAGGAAGGTGCCCATCTGCTGCAGAAGCATTTCTGCGGCCGTCACATCGACTTCTGCACCATCATCAACGGCCGCAGCGGCCGCTGCGGTGAAAACTGCAGATACTGCGCGCAGGCAGCCTGCCATCATACGGGCATCGAGGAATACCCGTTTCTGCCGAAAGAAACCATCATAAAGCATGCCCGCGCCAATGAAGCAGCCGGTGCCAACCGCTTCGCCATCGTGACGTCGGGACGCGCGCTCACGGGACGCGACTTCGACAAAGCCATCGAGACGTACAAAGCCATGCGCGACACGCTGCACATCGGCCTCTGCGCCTCGCACGGCCTGCTGACGCGCGCGCAGCTTCGCCGCCTGCATGAAGCCGGCGTCACGAGCTATCACCACAACATCGAGACGAGCCGCCGCTTTTTCCCGCAAATCTGCACGACGCACACGTATGACGACCGCATCCGGACCATCAAGATGGCTCAGGAAGAAGGCTTCTGCGTCTGCTCCGGCGGCATCATCGGCATGGGCGAGACCTGGGCAGACCGGCTCGACATGGCCATTTCCCTCGCCGAACTCGGCATTGAGTCCATCCCCATCAACGCCCTGATGCCGATTCCCGGCACGGGCATGGAAGGGCGCAGCCAGCTGCCGGCCGAGGATATCCTGCGCACGATTGCCTTGTTCCGCTACATCAACCCGACGGCCAATATCCGTCTGGCCGCGGGCCGCAAGCTGCTGCCAAAAAACGGCGCCACGGCCTTTCTCAGCGGCGCCTCCGCCTCTATTACGGGCAATATGCTGACGACTTCGGGCACGACCATCAAAGAGGATATGCAGCTGCTCAGGGAACTCGGCCTGACCAACCGCGATGAGGACGGCAGCGCAGCCACGGGCACCTGCGGCGCACACTGAGATTCTATCGATAGTGACAGAAAAAGAGGAAACTCACAGGAGTCTCCTCTTTTTTATCTATGAAAGATGTTCTGCCTGCACGGCATTTTTGCTCAGGCCTTATCCTCGTGGAAATCTGCTTTCCAGAGGCCATGAAGGTTGCAGTAAGCCAGAGCTGCGACCGGCTTGTCACCGCCCGTGAGTTTGAAGACGGCCTCCGGTGCATCACCGGCCTTCAGATGCTTAATCTGGGCGCCTTTCTCCGTCACGAGATGAATCCACTCGATGAGATGCTCTGCCGTCATCGGATGTGCGGCAGTACCGACCTGTACCGTGACCTCGCCGCCCTCGCGGTCAAGCGTGATGACCGGCACATGTTTTTCAGCCGCTGCATCCGTCGTGTTCGGGATGAGCTCTTTCATCGGCTGGCCGCAGCAGGAAAGCGTACCGCCCGCATCATTGATAAGCCCGACGATGTTGCCGCATTTCTCACACAGGAAAAAACGTTTTGCCATAAGAATACCTCCCCTAACGATTCATGCGATGTTCTCGCATCTACACATATGACTCATCTTCATTGTAGCAAATCCAAACGCATGTTGCAAGGAAAGAATCAGATAAATCTGAACAGAGACTTACAGCCCCCGCTTATTTGCGGCGCGCGTTGAATTTCTCAATCATCTTGCAGGGCTTGTACGATTCCTTTGCCTTGCGCAGGCCCTCGTGGCCCATATCCTCTTCGCGGTTGATGTAGGTCATATCGCTCCACGCATGCTCGACAAAGCCCTGATTGATAGCAGGATAAGCACCGCGGATATTCGGATCAGCCTTCTCGACATGGATGACGGCCGTGTCGGCATTCAGCGGCTCACCGAACGTAAAGGCGATGATGCGGTTGTCGAGGCGGAGGGCACCGCCCTTGAGCTTGAAGTAGTCAAAGTCATCAAAGACTTCGAGAATGGCCTTGCGCTCCCAGCCGATGAACGGATCGTCCGGTTCATCCTGGATGCGCAGCTTATACCAGTTGTTGAGCTCAATCTTGCAGGCCGTGATGATGTCTTCCGTAATCGGCAGGTACTCAGCCTCAGGATGGAGCTTGCGGAACGCGTTGAGATGATTCTTCTTCGAGTGAAGCTTGCGGCCGGAAAGGCTGATGAGCTTCTCTGCTTCGTAGACGTAATCCCAGTTGTCGCGGTCTTCCTCAATCTCGAAATCCGCGCCGTCATACCGCTGCAGGAATTCCGCATAGCCCTTCTCAATGCCCGTGAACACGAGCGGACGTCCCTGCTCTTCAAAATGCGCGATGATTTTTGCCGTGGCTTCCGGCCATTTTTCTTCATCACAGAACGGCTGGATGGCCATGAGCTCATTTTCCCATTCGCAGGTCATGTAGAGCACGCCGTCTTCTTCGGCCCACTGGACATGATACGGCTCACGCCACATAAAGAAGTTCGTGAAGTTGAAATGGGAATTCTCATAGTAGGCGCTGGCAAAGCAACGGTCCAGCACCGGTTTGTCTTCTTTCTTTAAGTCCTGAAAATTGATGGTACTCATCCTCCCGATGAAACACATCCATTAATCGCTAATTATCTGCTAGCTAATTATCATCAATGAACGCAAAATCTGTCAGTTACACTCTTACATCTGCCATTATACCAATCCTGTCAAATGAAGTTTGTGACTGGCTCACGCCTTGGCGACTTTTTCCATATGGCGGGCCGACTCGGCCTTACTGACGACTTCATCGAGCGAAGCGCCGCTGGCCGCGGCCACAGCTGCGAGCACGGCGCCTTCGGCAATCGGGCAGTCGACAAGGCGCACGGCCTCGTCGCGGCATTCTTCCGCCGCCAGCTCTGCCGTCATGATGGCTGAGCCCATATCCATGAGCACGACGGCGCCATCCGCACCGCAGACATCCTCGATGGCGATTTTGACGCGCTCGAAGCTCGTGCCGAGCAGTCCTTCCTCCAGGCCGCCAGCCGCCTCAATATGCACATCACGTGCCATCATCTCTGCCAATTCCTTGACACCCTCTGCCAGTTTCTGGCTATGCGAAACAATCACGATTCCGACCAAGACAATTCCCCCCAATGTAGCAATATAAGAATGCGGCCAGTAATCACTGACCGCATTCGTCAACTTTTCTTTTATTTTAGCACGTCGGACGTGAAGCGTCTACTTATTTATAGTAGCGTACGCCAGCCTCAAACAGATGCTGGTCCTTGTTGCCCGGAACGTTTTTGGCTACGCAGCAGCCAATGCGTTCGGAATGGCCCATCTTGCCGAGTACGCGGCCATCCGGACTCGTGATGCCCTCGATGGCATCGACGGAACCGTTCGGGTTGAACGGGATGTCAAGCGACGGTCTGCCATCAGCATCGACATACTGCGTGGCAATCTGGCCGTTCTCCTGCAGTTTCTTCACGGTCTCAGCATCCGCGACGAAGCGGCCTTCACCATGGGAAATCGCAATCGTATGAACATCGCCGACCTTGACGTTGTTGAACCACGGCGAGAGGTTCGAGATGACGCGCGTGTTGACCATGCACGAAGCGTGGCGGCCCAGCGTGTTGTGCGTCAGCGTCGGGGAATTCTCCGCGAGGTCGCGGATTTCGCCGTACGGCACAAGGCCGAGCTTGATGAGGGCCTGGAAGCCGTTGCAGATGCCGAGCATCAGGCCGTCGCGCTTCTGCAGGAGGTTCATGACCTCTTCCTTGATGCGCGGGTTGCGGAACATCGCCGCGATGAACTTGCCGGAACCGTCCGGCTCGTCGCCACCCGAGAAGCCGCCCGGCAACATGATGATCTGCGAACGCTTAATGCCTGCGACGAGTGCATCGACTGTCTCTTCGACGGCCGTCGGCGTCAGATTGCGCAGGATGATGGTCTCAGCCGTCGCACCGGCACGCTCCCATGCACGGGCCGAATCGTATTCGCAGTTCGTGCCGGGGAAGACCGGGATAATGACATGCGGACGCGCGATATGCGTCGAAGACGTGATGGCATTGCCCTTTTCGTACGGAACGTACGTAGCCGTGCCGCTGACTTTCTTCGTCTGCGTCGGGAAGATTTTCTCGAGCGGCGTCGTGTAAGCCTTAAGAGCCTCGTCAAGGCTGACTTTCACATTGCCGAGCGTGATGGCTTCTTCACTCGTCGTCTGGCCGAGCTCATAAACGCCCGTGTCGGCAAGAGCCGTCTTGACGTCGACATCGTCCTCGAGCTCGAGGATGATGGAGCCATAGTCCGCGCAGAAGAGCTGCTGCTCCGTGAGGTCTTTCGTGAACGTGAAGCCGAGACGGTTGCCGAGCGTCATCTTCGTGACGGCCGCAGCGATACCGCCGACACCGATGGTCTGTGCGGCGCAGACTTTGCCGGCAGCCGTGAGCTGACGGATTTTCTTAAAGTTGGCACGCAGTTTCGGGAATACCGGCAGGTCCTGTGCATCCTTCTCTGCAGGAACGACGTAAACATGACTGCCTGCCTGCTTGAACTCCGGCGAAACGGCATTGCCGGCCTTCATGACATCGACAGCAAAGGCTGCGAGCGTCGGCGGGACATGGATGTGCTCGAATGTGCCGGACATCGAGTCCTTGCCGCCAATGGCCGGAATGCCGAGTTCATGCTGTGCCCAAAGTGCACCGATGAGGGCGGCAAACGGGTTGCCCCATTTTGCCGGGTCCTTGCCAAGGCTCTCGAAGTACTCCTGGAACGTCAGGCGAATCTTCGAGGCATCGCCGCCGAGGGCGACCATCTTGGCTGCAGCTTCAACGACAGAATAAAGGGCACCATGGAACGGGCTCCACGTCGTGAACGCCGGATTGAGGCCGAACGTCATGGCCGTGGCCGTTGTCGTCTCCGCACCGAGCACCGGCAGTTTGGCGACCATACCTTCAGCCGGCGTCATCTGCGTCTTGCCGCCGAACGGCATGAGCACCGTATTGCCGCCAATCGTCGAGTCAAAGCGCTCGGCAAGGCCTTTCTGGCTGCAGACGTTGAGGTCCGAGAGGTTCGTCAGCCAAGCCTTGTGCAGGTCATCGCCGCAGGCCTTGACGGCTTCCGGAATTTCTGCGAGATAGCGTTTCGCCGTATCCGGCTGGGCAATGACGGCCTTGACATGCTGGCGCACGCCGTTCGTGTCAAGGAAGGCGCGGTTCATCTGCACGATTGCATTGCCGCGCCATTTCATGATGAGGCGCGGGGTCTCGGTAACGACAGCAACAGGCGTTGCCTCGAGGTTTTCTTCATCCGAATATTTCTGGAAGGCTTCGACGTCCTTCGGGTCGAGCACGACCGCCATGCGCTCCTGCGATTCGGAGATGGCAAGTTCCGTGCCGTCGAGGCCTTTGTATTTTTTCTTGACTGCGTCGAGGTCGATGACGAGGCCGTCGGCGAGCTCACCGATGGCAACAGCAACACCGCCGGCACCGAAGTCGTTGCAGCGCTTAATCATGCGCGAAACGCTCGGATTGCGGAACAGGCGCTGAATCTTGCGTTCTGTCGGCGGATTGCCCTTCTGGACTTCTGCACCGCAGGTCGTCAGCGATTCTTCCGTATGCTCTTTCGACGAGCCCGTAGCACCGCCGCAGCCGTCACGGCCCGTACGGCCGCCGACGAGCACGATGATGTCGCCGGCTGCCGGACGCTCGCGCACGACATTCTCTTTCGGGGCAGCCGCGATGACGGCACCGATTTCCATGCGCTTAGCCATGTAGCCTTCGTGATAGACCTCACGAACCTGGCCCGTGGCAAGGCCAATCTGGTTGCCGTAGGAGCTGTAGCCGGCAGCAGCGCCGAGCGTGATTTTCTTCTGCGGCAGTTTGCCCGGGAGCGTCTCACTGAACGGACGGCGCGGGTCAGCAGCGCCCGTCACGCGCATGGCCTGGTAAACGTAGGAACGGCCAGACAGAGGATCGCGGATCGCACCGCCGAGGCACGTAGCCGCGCCGCCGAACGGCTCAATTTCCGTCGGATGATTGTGCGTCTCGTTCTTGAACATGACAAGCCAGTCTTCCTGCTTGCCGCCGATATCGGCCTTGACGACGATGCTGCAGGCGTTGATCTCTTCCGATTTATCGAGGTCTTCGAGCAGGCCTTCCTTGCGGAGTGCCTTGGCACCGATGACGGCGATATCCATGAGCGTAACAGCGCGGTCCGTGTCAGCGCCATAAAGCGTATCGCGGTCTTCCTTATACTTGCGGTAGGCAGCCGTCAGGGCCGGCGAGAAATAGCCGTCCTCAATCGTGACATCGTCGATGGCCGTCGTGAACGTCGTGTGACGGCAGTGATCGGACCAATACGTATCGATGACGCGCAGCTCCGTGATGGTCGGAGCACGGTGCTCCGTATCACGGAAATACTCCTGGCAGAACTTGAGGTCTTCAAAGCTCATGGCAAAGCCGCGCGCATCCATGAAAGCATGGAGCTCATCTTCGCTCATCGTATTGAAGTCCGTCAGTACCTCAACGTCAGCCGGCTCTTCCGTGACCATGTCAAGGGATTCAGGCTTCTCAAGCGAAGCCTCGCGGCTCTCGACGGCGTTGATGCAGTAATCCTTGATTTTCTGCAGGGCTTCGTCATCGACATCGCCCGTCAGGACAATGACGCGTGCCGTGGCGATCTGCGGGCGTTCCTTCTGCGTGACGAGCTGGACGCACTGTGCTGCAGAATCGGCCGTCTGGTCGTACTGGCCCGGCAGATACTCAACAGCAAACATGCGGGAATCTGGGAAATCTGGCAGGGTCTCTTCATAGACTTTGTCAACAGGTGCCTCTGCAAAGACGACGAACTTGACTTTGTCGTATTCTTCGTCGCTGAGGCCTTCCATATCGTAGCGGTTGATGATGCGGACCGCCTTGAGACCATCGAGATGGAAAGTCTCCTTGAGATCGTCGCAGAGCTGCTGAGCTGGGATGTCAAATCCCTGTCTTTTTTCTACGAAAATTCTTCTTACCGTCATGAGTGCTTTTTCCTCCAAATGCAAAACAGATCTGAAACACATCGTCACAGAATCACAAACAATCCATCGCTATCTTGACCACGACTTTGGTCACGGGCGCAGGCGCCGCGACTGCCGCCTGAGGCTGATGCACATCCTCAGGGTAGAGCACGGCAAAAAAGCCCGGCCGCAGTACGATGTGACTTTCCGGCGCGAGCTTCTCATAAAAGAGGATATCTTTCGCCGCATCGTAGGGAATGGCCACCTTGAGCTCAGGGCTCTCTGGGCACCAGCCAAGGTCTTCCTCGCCTTCAACGACATACTGGATGTCAGCAAAGCGCTCGTGACGCTCCGGCCGGCATTCCGTGACCGGACGCGTCGTATAGCGCTGCAGATTGGCCGTGATGCCATCAGCGACTTCATACGAGCCATCTGCCATCTTCGTGAAATCATGCGAGTTCAAATACGCCAGCGACGTTTTGATGGCCTCGGCAAGATTTTCAGCATCCTTGGCAAGGGTATCCATTTTTCCTACAAACATGCGAAAGCTTCCTCCTCTTTCCTGCGGTCATGAATGTATTTGCTTCTATATTAGTATTGTACCCAAAACATATGTCAGATGCAAGGAGCCCTCATAATCTTTTCGCAAAGAGACGCCTGTCCTGCTTCCATTCGCCATTTGTCTGTATCAAGTGGATACGATTTCCCCGCTATTCATTCTTACTTCCCCTAAAGCAGTGGATATGATATAATTATTCTAACTTCTGTGAATTATTCTTACATGATGACCATCAAGGGAGGATTCAGATATGAAAGAATTACTGGAGCTGCTCGAACACGACGCACGCCGTCCGGTCAGTGAACTCGCTTCCATGCTGCACCGCAGCGAATATGAAGTCGAACAGGACATCAAGAAACTCGAGAAGGACAAGATTATCCTGTCGTACAACACGCTCATCAACTGGGAGAAGTTCGGCACGGACACGGTCACGGCCGTCATCGAAATCAATCTGACGCCGCAACGCGAGGTCGGCTTCGATGCCATCGCGGAACGCATCTACCGCTTTGACGAAGTCCGCACGGTCTACCTCATGAGCGGCAGCTTCGACCTGCTCGTCATCATCGAAGGCAAATCCCTCAAGGAAGTCGCCAACTTCGTCGCCACGCGCCTTGCCACGATTGAAGGTGTCACGCAGACACGCAGCCACTTCATGCTCAAACCGTACAAAAAAGACGGCGTCATCATCAACGACGAAGAGCGTGACCGCAGACTGGTGGTGACGCCATGATTGAGCAGAGGAACGACTGGGAAAAACGCCTCTCGCCGCGCGTACAGTCCATCGCCCCGTCGGGCATCCGCAAATTCTTCGACATCGCCGCTAAGATGGAAGATGTCATTTCGCTCGGCGTCGGCGAGCCGGATTTTGTCACGCCGTGGTCCATCCGCGAAAGCTGCGTCTACGGTCTCGAGCAGGGCTATACCTCCTACACGGCCAACCGCGGCCTGCCGGAGCTCCGCGAGGAAATCGCCAAGCACTATCAGGAAGAATACGACTGCTCGTATGACCCCGAGACCGATATTCTCGTGACGGTCGGCGTCAGCGAAGCCCTCGACCTCGTCATGCGCGCCATCCTCGCGCCCGGTGACGAAGTGCTGATTCCTGAACCCTGCTACGTCTCGTATCAGGCCTGCACGATTCTTGCCGGCGGCAAGCCCGTGGCCGTGCCCGCCAAAATCGAGAACGAATTTCGCATCACGCCGGAAGAACTCGAAGAGCACGTCACGCCGAAGACCAAGGCCCTGCTCATCGGCTATCCGAACAACCCGACCGGTGCCATCATGACGCGCAAGGACCTCATGGCCATCGCCGCGTTTGCCGAGAAGCACGACCTCATCGTCATCTCCGATGAGATTTACGGCGATTTGACGTACGGCGGCGAGAAACACGTCGCGTTCTCCTCGCTGCCCGGCATGCAGGAGCGCACGATTCTCCTGAACGGCTTCTCCAAGGCCTATGCCATGACGGGCTGGCGCATCGGCTACGCCCTCGGCAACAAGGCCTTCATCAGTGCCATGACGAAAATCCATCAGTACACAATGCTCTGTGCGCCAATCACGGCGCAGGTCGCCGCAGTCGAGGCCCTGCGCCACGGCAAGAAGTACATGCTCAAGATGGTCGCGGAGTACGACCGCCGCCGCCATCTCATCTACGACGGCTTTACGAAGATGGGCCTGCCGTGCTTCGAACCGAAAGGCGCCTTCTACATCTTCCCCGACATCACGAGCACGGGCTATACGTCCGACGAATTTGCCGAGGAACTCTTAAAGACCGAGCACGTTGCCCTGATTCCGGGCTCCGCTTTCGGTACCTGCGGCGAAGGCCACGTGCGCTGTTCCTACGCTACGTCAATCGACAAAATTGCCGAAGCACTCGCACGCATCGAGAACTTCCTTAAGAATCACAAAAAATAAAGACAGTTCACATAAAATCCCGAAAAGAGAGGACAGCCGGCGCGTTCCTTCGCACTTGCTGTCCTCTCTTTTTCGTGCTTGTCATTTCTTCATCGCAGTACCTGAAAAAGAGGCAATTTGTCCTTGTCAGCGCAGAATGCCGTGTTATAATGTAATCGTTTTCACGATAACAAACATCAAAAGGAGTTTTTATGGACTGGGCTAAAGGCTATATCCTCATCACACTGACAGCATTTCTCTGCGAATACATCCGCCTGCGCGTGGATTACCATATACTGGAACTCGTGCTCATCGTCGCCGCCATACCGGCAGCACTCTTCGGCATCTGCCTCGTTTTTTACCTCGTGCTCGCCGCACTGACCGACCACGTCTGCGATTTCATCGAGAACCACCGCTCCGCGGGCGGACGCATGCGCACTGACCCCTGAGCCCCGCGGAAATTGACAATTCGGGGCCTTTCATGATATACTGTTTCTTGTTCGTAATGAGCACGCGCTCGTAGTCCAGTGGATAGGACGTTGGCCTCCGGAGCCGAAAGCGGCAGTTCGACTCTGCCCGAGCGCACCATTTGCATAGCAAAGACGCATCTCTTGGGATGGCGTCTTTTTTTAATGAAAAATTATAGCAGATATTTACCTTTCTGTCGTATTTCGATAGAATATATAAAACAGAGCAAAACGGTTTACTTATTTCCCAAAAGAGAAAGAAGATTTTTTATGAAGCACGCCCTTCTATCCTTCCTGCTGGCCATTTGTCTACTGACAGGATTCCTGTCTCCCGCGGCGGCTGCGCCTGACGACTCCAGTCCCAAAATTGTGCGTACGGGCTACACACTGCCTGACCCCAATGTCGCCAATCCCGACGATGTGCCGCGCACGGGCTATATTTACGAGTATCAGGAAATGGTAGCCTCGTTCAACAATTAGCGCTATCAATACGTCTATCACTCCTGGGGCCAGCTGCTCAAGGAGCTCGAAGACGGAGATATCGACGTCATGGCCAACGTCTCCTACACCCCGGAACGCGCGCAGAAATACGATTTCTCCGCTTTTCCGCTGCGCATTGAGACGTACTATATCTTCGTGCCCGCGGCCAAGGCCGATGATTACCCGGATGCCAAGTCGCTGTACGGCAAGAAAGTCGGTGTTGCCAAAAGCACGACAACGGCCGACCAGCTCAGGAAATGGAACGAAAAGAACCATGCAGGTCTGACCATCATCGAATACAAAGATTTCCAATCCCGCCGCGATGCCCTTGACAATGGGGATATCGATGCCATCGCCGAATTCACTTCACGCGTGGAAATCGGCACGTACGTCGTGCCTGTCGTGCGCTGCGGCTCAAGCAACTCCTATATCGCCGTAAGCAAAAAGCGGCCGGACCTCCTCAAGGAAGTCAACGAAGCGCTCGCCATGATTAACGTCTAAAATCCGGCATTTCAGGTCAACCTGAGTCAGAAGTACTACCTGCACTCGGCCGACGCAGCCATCATCACAGCGGAGGACCGCAGTTGGTTCAAGAAGCAGGGCACCATACGCATCGGCTATCTCCGCCACATGGCCCCGTTCATCGAAGAAGGGCCTGACGGCAAGGCGCGCGGCATGTTCCGCGACCTCATCGACCATGGCTTTGAAGCCTTTGACATCCACAATAAGGTCGAATACGTCCCCTACAGTGACCCCAATGCCATGAAGCGGGACCTCATCGCACATGCCATCAACGCGGCCCTGCCCGTCTACGATACGCCGTGGGAGAGCGAGCGCCTGCACATCCTGCAGACCCCGAATGTCCTCGCCATGTAGATGTACCGCATCAGCCGCACGGATGAACCCATCACCGATGACGATATCATCGCCGTGGCCGACGACCTGCCCTCGCAGACAAAATACGCCGAAGAGTATTTCCCGAACAACCAGCTCCGCCATTACCAGACGGAAAACGATACGAAAGGCCATAAAGCCGGCGATGATCTCATCCGCGGCGTGGCCGAATGCCTCGAGAAAACCATCAAAGACCCACGCTATGTCGGTCATGCGTATTACGCCTACCGCATCGGCGGCGATGAATTCACCGCCATCTGGCTCATCGACGATGAGCTCTACCTCCAGATGCAGGAGACCTTCCGCGAGTACGTCGCCTCTTGGAAAGGCGCTTACTGCGATTTTCTCTCCATCTCGCTGGGGTGGGCCAGCCGCGATGAATTTCCCATGGACTCCATCGACGACCTGCTGCGCACCGCTGACAAGCGCATGTATGAGGATAAAGCCGCTTACTACCATCGGTCCGGCATCGACCGCCGCAAACACTGACCAGAACAGTCCATAAAAAATCCCTGTCATGGATAAAACATCCGTGACAGGGATTTTTTAATGCTCAGTCCTCGCTGTGATTGAGGATATCGCGTATTTTGGTTTTCATGATATCAAAGGCCACGTCATTGAGGCCGCTGTTGATGACGATATCGGCGAGATTCTTCGTCGGTTCGACATAGAGATAATGCATCGGCTTGACCGTTGTCAGATACTGCTGGATGATGTTCTCGAGGTCGCGGCCGCGCTCGTTCATGTCGCGCAGCACGCGGCGCAGGATGCGTTCATCGGCATCGGCCTCGACAAAAATCTTGATGTCGAAGATATTGCGCAGGCGCTCGTCCTGGAAAATCAGGATGCCCTCGACGACGATGACGCGGCTCGGCTCGATGACCTTCGTCTTGTCCGAACGCGTATGACGCGTGAAATCATAGATAGGGCATTCAATGCTACGGCCTGCGCGCAGTTCTTTAAGATGCTCCACCAGAAGGTCCGTCTCCAAGGAATCCGGATGGTCGTAGTTGATGTACTGGCGCTGCTCGAACGGGATGTCATCGTGCGCCTTGTAATAGTCATCATGATAAATGACCGTGACCTCGTCGCCAAAATATGCCTTGAGCCGGTTCGTAAAGGTCGATTTGCCCGAGCCGGTGCCTCCGGCAATGCCGATAATCGTCGTCTTCAATGGTAGAACCCCCTAAATCCCGACCGACCTCTCGTGTCAGCCGCTATAAACATTCCTTACTATCTTAGCACAGATTCCCGATTCTGTCCTGCCCTTATGCCTCAGCGGCAGAAATACGGCTTCAGGAACAGCGTGATGAAAAAGATGATGGACGAAATCACGACAATCGTCGCGCCGGCTGCCATATCGAAGTAATAGGCCAGCATGAGGCCGAGGATGCCGGAAAATATCGCGATGAGCACCGAGAACACGTGGTACTGCTTGACATTGACCGCGATGTTGCGCGCGCCGGCGGCCGGCAGCACGAGCATCGCATTGATGATGAGGATGCCGACCCACTGGATGCTGATGGAGACGACCACGGCCAGCATCGAGGCAAACGCGCTCTCAACCCAGAACGTCTTGATGCCGCGGCTGCGCGCAAACGAGGAATTGATGGACAGCACGAGCAGCTGGTTGAAGATGAGTCCCCACGCGATGAGGCCGAGCACGAAGACAATGGCCAAAGCCGAGATATCCTCCGGTGTAATCGAGAGGATATCGCCGATCAGGAACGAGGAGAATTTATTGAAGCTGCCGCCGTGACTCATGAGCATGAGGCCGAGGGCAATGGCCGTCGCCGAGAACACACCGATAATCGTATCGGTCGACGCCGTGCTCTTGTTTTTGATGTACGTGATGAAGAGCGCGAACGCCACCGAGAAAATCACAAGCGATAGCAGCGGCGATACCGAACCTAAAAGCACGCCAATCGCAATACCTGTAAAGGCACCGTGGCCGAGTGAATCCGAGAAAAAAGCCATGCGGTTCGAGACGACCATCGTGCTCATAAGGCCAAACAGCGGCGTGACAAGCAGGACAGCCAAAAAGGCATTCTTCATAAAGGCACTGCCAAGCCACGCAAACGGCAGCAATGTATCCATGATATTGTAGATGATATCCATCAGCGTTCTCCCCCTTTCTCTTTATCAGTATCGGCAGGCGCGGCTTCTTCGTGGCCGGCGGGAATGTCCGCCGCGGCTTCCACCGCCGTCTCGCCCGCGAGCATGCCGAAGATTTTTTTCGTGCGGCGGTCTGCGAAGACTTCTTCCGGGGTGCCGCTCATGACGACGCCCTTGTTCATCAGTATAACCTGGTCTGCGTGCTTAGCCACCATGTTGAGGTCATGCGAGATGAGGATGATGGCCATATCCTCTTTTTCGCGCAAATCTGCGACAATCTCATAGAAGAGCTCAAGGCCGTTCTGGTCGACGCCGGATACAGGCTCGTCGAGCAGCAAAAGGTCCGGCATCGGGTCGAGGGCCAGTGCCAAGAGCACACGCTGGAGCTCGCCGCCCGAAAGTGCGCCGAGCCGGCGGTCGATGAGGTGAGCCGCACGCACGCGCTCCAGACTCTTGAGCACGCGCGGACGCAGCGACTTGGCCGAGCAGAGCCAGACGGGCCGCTTTGATAGGCAGGCCATGAAGATATCCATGACACTTGTCGGCGAGCTCACATCAAAGCGCAGATACTGCGGCACATAGCCGATGACGGGATGACCCGTATGCTTGCCCTTCGCGTCGACATAATGAAGCCTGCCCGCATGCGGCACTTCGCCGAGAATGGCCTTTAGGAGCGTGCTCTTGCCCGCGCCGTTTGGGCCAATCAGGGCCGTGAGCTGGCCGCAATGGATGTGGATGTTGACATGGTCGAAGATGGTCAGACGGCCAATCTTGACAGAAAAATCCTCGATTTTCGTGCAGCAGAGCTTGGTGCAGTCCGTGCACGACGAGGCATGATGATGAAGGATGGTCTTAAACAAAATGCATATCCTTTCCCAATGACTACATATATAAATAGGAAGAGTTCGGATTATTCTGTGAGGCGGCGGAACGCGCGGCTGCCCCACAGAAAGCCCACGGCAGCATAAACAAGGAGCACGAGCAGCGAAAGCATCGAGACCTCCGCGCCGCTGCCGAGCCCGCGCAGAAGATAGCTCGTATGCGTGAGCGGCAAAAGCTCAATGAAGTACCGCACGGCCGTGGGCAGGGCATGGGTCGAAAAGAACGTGCCGCAAAGGAATGACATCGGCAGCAGGATGTACGTGTTGACCTGAGCCATCTCCTCATACGTGCTGATTTTCATCGCCGCCAAGAAGCCGATTTCGGCAAAGACGACGCAGTTGAGCACGAGGACGAGCAGGAAGAGCGGCGTCATCGTGAAGTGGGCGCCGAACAGCAGAGCAAGCACGACGATGATGGCCGAGGAAATCAGGGCGCGCAGCACGGCGGCCAGAACTTTGCCGATGATGAAGGCATCGGGCCAGATGGGCGCGATGATGTATTCTTCAAGGCTCTTATGGTAGATGCGCTCCGCATGCACCGGCGTGATGCTGTTGAAGCTGATGTTCATCGAATTGAGCGCGAGGATGCCCGGCACGAGAAAATCGAGATACGAGCCTGCGCCGACATCGATGCTGCGGCCGAGGCCCCAGCCAAACGCCACGAGGTAGAGCATCGGCGCAACCATACGTGAGAGGATGAATTTCGTCAGCCTTCGTTTGAGCACAACCCAGTCGCGCCAGAACACGGTCCAGACATCCATGAGATTTTCCCTGAATTTCATCGGCAGCCCCGCCCCCCTTCTTTTTCTGTGGTCAGCGCCAAAAATACTTCTTCCAGATTCGGCAGAGAAGTTTTTTCGCGCAGGTGCGCCGGCGTGTCAAGGTCGACGAGACGCCCCTTTGAGAGAATGGCCACGCGGTCGCAGAGGGCCTCGGCCTCCTCGATGTAATGCGTCGTCAAAAAAACCGTTACGCCGTGATTTGCCATATCGCGCACGAGTGCCCAGATGCGGCGCCTGACCTGCGGGTCAAGGGCCACAGTCGGCTCATCGAGGAACAGAATCTGCGGCCGATGAATCAGCGCGCGCATGATGAGCAGACGGCGCTTCATGCCACCCGAGAGTCTGCGCACGCCGTCATTGACGACATCCGTGAGCTCAACATACTGCAGGAGTTCTGCGATGCGCGCTTCACGCTCTTTTTTCTTCATATGATGGAGCCGCGCGTGCAGTTCCATATTTTCTCCCACAGTGAGGTCCTGGTCGAAATTGACGTGCTGCGGCACAACACCGATGAGCGATTTAATCTTCTGCGCTTCGGTCCGCGTGTCGAGGCCGTCGTAGAAAATACTGCCGCTCGTCGGCTTTGTCTGCATCGTCATCATGCGGATGGTCGTCGTTTTGCCCGCGCCGTTCGGACCGAGCAGGCCAAAAATCTCGCCCCTGCCCACCGAAAGCGTCAAGTCGCTGACCGCCGTCTTCCAAGAGGCTTTGCCCTGTTTGTCTTTATGGGGAAAACGCTTGACCAGATGATGGAGTTCTATCATATAACTTAGCTGCCTTTCTTTTTTACTGGTACAGTACCTTTTATTTTCGCACAAAATTTTCCATATGAAAAGATATTTTCAAGAGGATTTCTCAAGCCCGCGGCGAATAATTCTCATATACCGAAAATATGCTTCGGTCAAGGAGGAATCGTTATGGATGTAAAACAGAAATTCAACCGCCTGCCACTCGGTCTGCCACTGACGGTCAGCGGTCTTGCCACGATTGCCACGATTTTCGCCGGCAAAAAAGTGCATATCGCCTGCGGCGCCGTCTGGGGGGCCTTGTCCATCCTGCATGGCCTGCAGCATGCGGGCAAAATGAAGCGCGATGTCGAAACGCTCGTCGGCGAAACCGCCAAAAAAGCCACCGACACGGCAGAATCCATCTCCCTGCATGCCTTCCTCGCCGGCACGGACATCCAGAGCTATGTGCCGGGCCGCGTGCGCGTCTACAATCTCGCCTTGGCCGGCAACGAAAAGCTCGCCGCGCAGGTCACTGATTTTCTCAAATCATTCACGGGCGTCAGGGATGCTGTCGTTTCACTGCCGACGGGCGGTCTGCTCATTACCTACGAACCGGAGACACTGCGTAAGAATCACCATCTCGCCAATATCGAGAAATTCATCGCCGAACATGCGAAAATCAAATAACCTCATAAAAATCATCTTGTGACTGTCGCTGTATGCGGCAGCCTTTTTATTTATACTGATTTTCATTTATTAAATGTTAACATGATGTTAACAAATCCTTTGCAATTCGTCTGCAGAATCCTGTTAGACTGAGGACAAATACAAAGGAGGAAACGTAATGTTCAGTATCAGTAACAAGCATGAGGAGTTCTTTGACTACCTGATGGAAAACGCCGAGAATTTTCACCGTGGGGCTCTGATTGCTCAGGAAGCCATGACCGATATTACCAAGCTGCCGCAGCATCTCGATGACATCGTCGAGCTCGAGCATAAATCCGATGCCGTCAATCAGGATATCATCCATAAACTGTCCGTCATTTTCATCACGCCGATTGACCGCGAAGACTTCTACCGCCTGACCTGTCATCTCGAGGAATGCATCGACTGCCTGCAGGGTGCTTTGATGCGCCTGAACATGTATCATATCGACACGCTGATTCCATCGGCCGCCAAAATCATGGCCCAGATTGTCACGATGTCGGAAGAACTCAAGACCTTGTTCTCACTGTTAAAGAACATCGACCGCAACGAGGCTGAACTCATGGCCCGCGCCGACCACCTCAGCAAACTTGAATCCGAAGTCGACCACATTTACCGCGAGGAAATTTCTGACCTGTTCGACGGCAAAAAGGACCTCTTTGATGTCATTCGCTGGAAAGATATCCTGGAAACGCTTGAAGATACAGCGGATAAGGTCGAGGAACTTGCCAATATCATTAAAGAGGTGACGATGAAGTATGCCTGATACGTCACTCATTATCCTCGTCGTAGTCCTCGCCCTGACGTTCGACTTTATCAATGGCTTCCACGATACGGCCAATGCCATCGCGACCTGCGTTTCAACGCGTGCCATCCGTCCGGGCGTGGCCATCGTCGGTACGGCCATCCTGAACTTCATCGGTGCCATGATTTCCACGGGCGTTGCTAAGACCATCGGCGGCGACATCGTCATGTCGGCTTCGATGATTACCGAAGTCACGATTGTCGCCGGCCTCATCGGCGCCATCATCTGGAACCTCGTCACGTGGTGGTTCGGCATGCCGTCGAGCTCTTCCCACGCCCTGATTGGCGGCATCATCGGTGCCGTCATCGTCTCGGCCGGCATTTCCGCACTCAACGGCTGGGGCATTCTCAAAATCGTCCTTTCCCTGATTATTTCCCCGGTGGCGGCGATGATCTGCGGCTACATCCTTATGAAAATCGTCTTTGCCATCTGTCATTCGTATAAACCGGCCCGCGTCAACCTCACGGCCAACCGCCTGCAGGTTCTCTCGGCCGCACTCATGGCCTTCTCGCACGGCTCGAACGATGCGCAGAAATCCATGGGTATCATCACCCTCGCCCTGCTGTCCGGCGGTTTCATCGGCACACTTGAAGTACCGGATATCGTCAAACTGCTCTGCGCTGCGGCCATGGCCTGCGGCACGAGCGTCGGCGGCTGGAAAATCATCCGCACAGTCGGCGGCAAAATCTTCAAGATGCATCCGATTCACGGCTTCGCTGCCGACCTCAACTCCTCGCTCGTCATCTTTTCCGCTACGCTCATGCATCTGCCGGTTTCCACGACGCACGTCGTCTCCGGCTCCATCATGGGCGTCGGTTCTGCCGAGCGTGTCAAAGCTGTTCATTGGGATGTTGCACGCCAGATGGTCACGGCCTGGGTCATGACCATCCCCTGCACCGCCCTGATGGGCGCGCTCTCGTACCTCGTGGTACACACCTTCTTCTAACTTTGCCCATCCTTCATTTCTTATTTCTTTCACATTTCTCAAACACAAAGACACGCTGTGCCGCCTTGGCGGTAAGCGTGTCTTTGTGTTTGATTTTATTTTACGTCGTCTTATGGCGGAAGAGCCAGCCGGCCAGCGGCATCGTCAGAGCCGCGACGGCCACCATCGGCACGAAGTCGCCGGCAATCTCCGTGAGCCCTGCACCCTCAAGATAAATGCGGCGCACGGCGTCGATGACAAAGCGCATCGGGTCGGCATATGTAATGACCTGCAAGAATTCCGGCATGTTGTTGACCGGCGTCACGAGACCTGAAAGCAGCACCATCGGAATCATGAGCACAAGCAGATAGACGAGGACCTGCTGCATGTTCTTTGCGACCGACGAAATGGAAAGGCCAAGCCCCGTCGTGCTGACCATGAAGATAAACAGCGTCAAAAACAGCGTGAACAGACTGCCGGCAAACGGCACCTCGAACCAGAACCGCGCAATGAGAAAGACCATCGCGGCCTGAAACAGGCCGACGAGCACCGGCGGCGTCGCCTTGCCGATGAGAATTTCCGTCGGCGAGAACGGCGTGACGAGCAGCTGGTCAAACGTCCCCTGCTCACGCTCCTTCGCAATCGAGAGGCCCGCGAGGAACATGACCTGCACAAAGGCAATCATCGCGAGGAACGAAGGCAGGAACGTCCAGCGCGAAAGCTGATTCGGATTGAACCACGTGCGCGTCTCAATCGAGACGGGCAGGCTGGCATAGCCTTTTTCCTCACTCCACGACGCAGCAATCTGCGTGATGTAGCTCTTGACCATCGAGGCAATCATCGGATTGCGTCCGTCCGTGATGACCTGCACAGGCGCCTGTTCGCCGTGTTCGAGTTTTTTCTCGAAGTCCTCCGGCACGATGACGGCGCCGAGGACGTCGCCGGCATCGATGAGCGTGCTGACTTCCTGCACATTACCGCAGACCGCATAGCATGAGAACGTCGGCGCACCGGCGATATGTGCGAGAAAGTCACGCGACGAGGCCGTTGCCGAATTGTCAACGACGGCATACGGCACTTCCTCGATGTTGTAATTGGCCGCATAGCCAAACAGAAAGCCTTCGATGATGACCGGCATGACGAGCTGGGTACGCATGCGCGGGTCCTTCAGAAGCGACAAAAGTTCCTTCTGACAGATAAAATAAAGATGGCGCAGGAAACGCTGCAGCGAAAAGTTCATGGCTCCACCTTCTTTCGCGTCATATGGAAGGCCCAGCCGAGGAAAAACAGCGCAAACAGCACGAGAATGACCGTGTCGCGCGCGATGAGCGGCCAGTAATTGCCCGAAAGGAACAGCGATTTCATGAGCTCCAGATAATACGTCGTCGGGATGAGGCTGCTGACCACGCGAATCGCCGCAGGCTCGGCATGCAGGTCAAACAGAAAGCCCGACAGCACGACCGACGGCAGGAAGCTGATCATCAGGGAGACATGGCAGGCGAGAAACTGATTTTTCGTCAGCGCCGAAATGACAAGGCCAATCCCCAGCGACACGACGAGGTAGAGCATCGACTCGCCGATAATCAGCACGAGCGAGCCGCGCATCGGCAGGTCGTAGAGCTCACGGCCGACCACCAGACAGAGCAGCATGCCAATCATGGCAATGACAAAGTACGGAATGGTCTTCGCGAGAATCAGCTCCAAAATCTTCATCGGCGTGACAAAAAGCGACTCAAACGTACCGCGCTCCCATTCGCGCGCCATGACGACGGAAGTCAGGAACACGCCGCTGATGGTCAGCACGAGCATGAGAATGCCCGGCACGTAAAACCACGTGCTCGTATTCGCATCATTGAACCAGATGCGCGGGACAATCTCGATGCCGCCGGCCGCCAGGCCGTGCTTCGCGCCTTCTGACGCGGCCCACGTCAGGATGCCCGCTTCAAAATACCCCTGCGCACTCATGGCCGTCGTCGCTTCCGTGCCGTTGAGGATAACCTGCAGTTTGCCTTTGCCCTCGGCAAAACGCGCCGAAAAGTCAGGCGGCACGACGAGCATCGCATCGACCTTGTGCTTTCGTATCATCGCTTCGCCTTCCTGCAGGGACGGGACAAAGACGGGCTGAAAATACTCTGAGCCCTGCGTAAAGCTCACGGCCTGACGCGCGAGCGGCGAGCTGTCCTCGATGACCACGGCCGTGGGTACATTCTTGACATCAAGGCTCATGCCATAGCCAATGATGAGAATGAGCACCAAAGGCAGGACAACGCCCAAAGCCAGACTGCTGTTGTCGCGCAGGAGTTCGCGCGTCTCCTTGCGTATGAGCGCGAGCAGACGCCGCCAGAATCCACTTGTCATCATGACTCCGCCCCCTTTGCCTTCTCCTTTTCACCGCGCGACGTTTCGACGATAGCCACGAAGATATCGTCCATCGTCGCCGCGCCCAAATGCATGCGCTGCCGGATTTCCGCCGGACTGCCGAGCACGAGCATTTTGCCGTGGTCCTGTATCATGAAGCGATCGCAGTATTCGGCCTCTTCCATGAAATGCGTCGTGATGATGATGGTCGTGCCTTTCTCTGAAAGAGCCGTGATTTCACGCCAGAACGTGCGGCGGGCCAGCGGGTCGATGCCGCTCGTCGGTTCATCAAGGAATAATATCTTGGGCTCATGGATGAGAGCCGCGGCCATCGAGAGGCGCTGCTTATAGCCGCCCGGCAGGCTGCCGGCCGCGTGGTCCGCCACGTCCTGCAGATGAAATTCCTGCATGACCGCCTGCATGCGCTCATAAAGATGCGCGCCGTAAAGGCCGTAGGCCCCGCCGAAAAACCGCAGGTTTTCATAGACCGAGAGACTGCTGTAAAGCGAGAATTTCTGTGCGACATAGCCGACCTTTGCGCGCGCCTCGATGCGGGCCGTGCGCAGATTGACGCCGGCGACCGAGAGTTTGCCGCTCGTTGCCGGCAAAAGGCCGCAGAGCATGCGGAACGTCGTCGTCTTGCCCGCGCCGTTTGGCCCGAGCAGGCCAAAGACCTCGCCGCGGTGCACGGAAAACGACGTATGCGAGACAGCCGTGAAGTCGCCGAACTTGCGCACCAGGTCGTGCACCTCGATTTCCACGGGAGCTTCCATCGGCGAATTTCCGGAAAAGACGCCCAGATGTTCGGCCGAGGCCGCGGCCGCATGCTCGGCCGACTGCCCCTGTTTCTTTTCATCTTCTTTAAGGAGCGTCATAAAGCCGTCCTCAAGGCGCGGTTCGATGACTGCGGCCGTCAGGGACCAGCGCTTCAGCGGCATGAGGTCCAGAGGATTCCCGCGCGTGATGAAGCGGACGACGCCGCCAGACGGCACGGCATCGATGACTTCTTTTTCCGCGAGCAGCCGGCTCTGCAGGGAACGCAGCGGCATGCCTGCGGGCGGCGTCACCTTGTAGCAGGTGCCTTTAGCAACTTCGCGCAGCTCTGCCGGCGTGCCGATTTTCAAAAAATGGCCGTGATTGAGCACATAGACTTTTTCGCAGAGTGCCGCTTCTTCCATATACGCCGTGCTGACGAGCACCGAAAGCTGCTCCTCATGCACGAGTTGCTGCAGAATCTGCCAGAGCTCGCGGCGCGACAGCGGGTCGACGCCGACCGTCGGCTCGTCGAGCAGCAGAAGCTTTGGCGAACGCACGAGCGTGCAGGCAAGGCCGAGCTTCTGCTTCATGCCGCCCGACAGCTTGCCGGCAAGGCGCTTTGTAAAAGGCGCGAGCTCCGTCATCTCGAGAAGATGCGCAAAGCGCTGCTGCCTTATGTCCTGCGGCACACCGTGCAAATCCGCATAGAGGTCGAGATTTTCCTGTACGGTCAGGTCCTCATAAAGGCCGAATTTCTGCGGCATATAGCTTAAGAGGTCCTGTACGTCCTGCGGCCTTTGCGTGACGTCGAGGCCCGCTACCTGCAGGCTGCCGTCCGTTTTCGTCATGAGGCCGCAGATCAGGCGCATCAATGTGGTCTTGCCCGCACCATCAGGACCGACAAGGGCCGTCAGCTGCCCTTCCGGCACAGAAATATCGATGCCGTCAAGCGCTTTTATCGCTTTGCCATTCTTCAGGGGGAAGACCTTGATGAGCCCTTTCGCTTCGATGATCTGCATGCGATCACCCCCGCTTAAAGGTCAATCTTGACGGTCGCCGGCATGCCGAGGCGCAGGACATTGTCGTCATCGTCAACGTAAACGCGCACTTCGTAGACAAGCGCCGTGCGCAATTCGTCGGTCTGCACGGTCTTCGGCGTGAATTCCGCCGTGTCCGCAATATAGCCAATCTGCCCCGTGATGGGCTTATTCTTCTGGCTGTCGATGTAGACTTTAGCACTCTGCCCTTCGTAAATGCGGCCGAGGTCATCTTCCTTGACATAGGCGCGCACCCATTTCTTGTCGAGCAGCGACAGCTTGAATACCGGCGTCGAAGGCGAGGCCATATCGCCGGGCTCTAAGAGCCGCGAGCGGATGACGCCCTTCATCGGCGCGCGCAGTTCATACTGCGACAAAAGATACTCCTCACGTGCCTGCTCTTCCTGCAGGGCCTGCAGCTGCGCCTCGGCCGCACGGACATCTTCAGAACGCGGCCCGTTCATCGCCTCATTGAAGGCTTCCTTGGCCTCATCAACCTCTGCCTGTTTGGCTTCAGCCTGCGTGCGCGCATTGTCGAGGTCCTGCTCGCTGACGCCCTGCACACTGTCATAGACGGCCTGACGTCGTTCATAAATCCCCTGCGCATTCGACGCAGCCGCCTGCGCGGCCTTGAGTTTCTGTCTGGCCTGTTCGATTTCTTCCGTGCGCGTACCATTGTGCAGTTTCTCGACCGTGCTCTCCTGCGCGGCAATCTGCGCCTTGGTCTTGCGCAGATTGATATTGAGCTCATCCGTATCCAGACGTGCGAGCACCTGCCCTTCTTCAACCGTATCGCCTTCCTCTACGAGGATTTCCTTGATGCGGTCGCTCTCGCGGAATGAAAGTGTCACCTCGCGCACATCGACATTGCCCGACAGCGTGAGCGTCTGGGCCGCAGCCTTCTTAACCGCTGCTTCATGCTGCTCATAGGCGTAAATTCCTATGCCGATGAGCAGTATGAGAATGACAGCTAGGATTCCTTTCTGTTTTCGTTTCATGAAAATCCCCTCCTGACCTTTTGCCAATGGCAGCTCTCAGGTATATTATGCTCTTATATATGGAAGAAGCGGATGTCCTGTTCCCCTCAGGAATCCATCAGCATGAGCTTTTCCGGCGGGAAATACAGGGAAAGCACCGGTGCCTCAATGCGGCGCCACTCCTCTTTCGGAAGTTCCCAACGAATGCAACGCGCGTTTGTACCGGCACGGCGCACCATGATGAGGTACGAGAAGGTATCTTCTATGACATCCGTGACTTCCATGCGGAAGATATTTTCTTCCGGACGCTCTCCGCCCTCGCGGTACACAAGAAAATGCGCGCGCAGGCCGACATAAGCCGTCTGATTGCTGACAGGCCCCGACACATGCAGCGTCAGCTGCCAGTCTGCAGCCTCGACTATGCCATTTCCCGTCTTTTGGGCTGCCGAAACGTTCTTGCAGCCCGTCAAAAGCGTCGCTGCCAAAGTGTTGGGATGCTCAAAGAGCTCATCGCGCGTGCGGACCGGCTGCATTTGGCCGCGGTCAATGACAGCCGCATGGTCGGCCAGACGGTAGACCTCGCCGCGGTCGTGCGAAACGAGCATGGCCGCGCCGCCGTACGACTTCAGCACCTCGCGCAGCTCCAGCTCCAGCTTCCATTTGAGGTAGTGGTCAAGCGCCGAGAACGGCTCGTCGAGCAGGAGAATCTTCGCATCGGCCGCAAGGATGCGCGCGAGTGCCGCACGCTGCTGCTGGCCGCCCGATAGCTCCATCGGATAAGCCCCGCCAAGCTCCGTCAAATCAAAACGTGCCAGATTCTCCCTGACGCGCTGCTCGCGCTCCTGACGGCTGCCCTTCGCGACAAAGCGGATATTGTCGGCAATCGTCATATTCGGGAAAAGGGCAAAATTCTGAAAGAGATAGCCAACCTGCCGCTGCTGCGGCGACAGATTGATGCCCTTCTCACTGTCAAACAGCACGCGGCCGTCGAGCACGATGCGTCCCCTGTCCGGCCGTTCGAGCCCTGCAATGCACTTCAGGGTCATGCTCTTGCCGCAGCCAGACGCGCCAAGCAGGGCAAAGACCTCATCGCGCAGCGTAAAATCTGCCTTGAGCGTGAAATTGCGCAGTTTCTTTTCCATATTTACAATAAGTTCCATCATCATCCCTCCCGCCGCTGCGGCACACCCGTACGCGAAATCAGTATATTCATCAGGCTGACAAAGACAAGCGAGAATATGATGATGACGACAGCCCACTTAAAGGCCAAATCATAGTCATTGGCCTGCACAGCAGCGTAGACAGCGGTACTCATCGTCTGCGTGATCCCCGGGATATTGCCGGCGAACATGATGGTCGCGCCAAATTCGCCGAGGGCGCGTGTGAACGAGAGCACGAGCCCTGCAAGAATGCCCGCGCGGGCATTCGGCACGAGTACGTGCCAGAAAATCCGCCATTCCGAAACGCCGAGCGTGCGTGCCGCGCTGATGATATTCGGGTCGAGCTGTTCAAACGCGCCGCGGGCCGTGCGGTACATGAGCGGCAGAGAGACGACAATGGCCGCCATGACCGCGGCTTTCCATGTAAAGACAATCGTGATGTCGAACTGCAGCAGAAATTTGCCGATAGCGCTACGGCGGCCAAAGGCCAACAGCAGGAAAAAGCCGATGACGGTCGGCGGCAAAACCAGCGGCAACGTAATAACGGCATCGGCAAAGCCCTGGAAACGCCGCATGCGTGCGACGACCAGAGCCAGGCCGATGCCGAGAAAGAACGTGACCACCGTTGCCACCACAGCCGTCTTCAGCGTGATGAAAAGCGGTGCATATTCCATTATTTTACCTCGAAACCATACTTCGCAAAGCGTTCCTTATTCTTATCATTCGATACGAACACTAAGAAATCCTTTGCCGTGTCCAGATGTTTTGTGTCTTTGAGGATGGCAGCCGGATAGATGATGTCCTTGTGCGTGCCAGCCGGGGCCTTGGCGACAACGCGGACGTCCTGCGAGATGGCAGCATCCGTCGCGTAAACAAGGCCGGCATCGGCTTCACCCGAAGCAACCCAGGCGAGGACCTGACGGACATCCGAGCCATAGACGGCTTTGGCCTTGACAGCATCAAGGATGCCGAGTTTCTTGAGGATTTCCTCCGAATACTGGCCGACAGGCACACCCTTCGGCTCGCCGAGGGCGATGTGCTGGAGCCTGTCGCTCGTCAGCTGGTCAAGCGAGGTGATATCTTTGCCGCCCTCTTTCGGTACAATCAGGACGACTTCATTCTGCAGGAGGTCCTTGCGTGTACCATCGGCGAGCAGGCCCTTCTTGTCGAGGGTGTCCATCTGCTTCTGTGCAGCTGAGAAGAACAGGTCGGCATTGCCGCCGTTCTCAATGGCCTGCTGCAGAGCGCCCGAGCTGCCGTAGTTGAATACGACTTTGACATTCGGGTGCTCTTTTTCGTACTCTGCACCGATTTCATTCATGACATCCGTGAGGCTTGCCGCGGCCGAGACGTGGAGCTCTACAGGCTCCTGCGACGACGATGACGACTTTGTCTCCGCGGCATTCTGACTGCCGCAGCCGGTCACGAGGGCCAGCAGGCAGACAGCCATGAAGGCGAACAGTTTCTTCATTTTTCGTGCTCCTTTTCAAAAAACGGAAGGGAAGCTCATTTCTGAGGTTCCCCTGTGGGTTTTACCCAGGCTCAATCCCATAGATAGATTATCTGGCATCCTTAGAGATTTTCGCTCGGAGTATCGACCTTTACAGTATAACAGAAGCAGACAAATGAAGCGATGATATTTTTCACATTGTATCGTGTTTCCTCAGTCTTTTTCCAGGGCATTCCAGGCGTCGTTGGCGCGCTCGAGATAGATGTCCTGGATGGCCTTGTTCTCGCCGATGCCGTGGATGTAGGCATCGACTTTATAGCCGGCGGCTTCGAGGATGGATTTATGCGAATCCGGGTCAGAGCCTGCCATATCATTGTTGGCATGGTCACCGGCGACCATCATCATCGGCATCAGCGTGACGTGCTTGATGCCATTTGCCTTGAGCTTCGGCATGACCGTCGCAAGCGATGGCCAGCCTTCGACCGTGTAGACAAAGACATTCTTGTAACCAAGCTCATCGATTTTCGCCTGAATGACGGAGTAATAGGCGTTCGAAACCTGCGGCGTGCCGTGCGCCATGATGAGGATGGCATCGTGTTTGCCCTGTTTTGGGAACTGCGTGGCCAGTGCCTTGATGGTCTCCGTAACATCGTCCGGCTGGTTTTCCTGTCCCTGCCAGTACATCAGCGACGTGCCGAGCGTCATTTTCTTGAACTGGTCCTTGTAGTTCTGATAGACGCCGAGGTCGTAGTTGTACTCCATGCCTGGGATGACATCGAGCGAGACGAGCGCGACGCGGCTGTAGCCATCGGCCTTGAGCTGCTGCAGGGCTTCCTCCGGCGTCGGGAACTTGATGCCCTCTTTTTTCGCCACGCGGTCGATGATGATGTGTGACGTGTAGGCCGTCACGACCTTGACGCCCGGATGGGCAGCCTTGATGGCATTGACGGTTGCATCAATCGTCTTGGCGCGCGTGTCCTTGTACGTCGTGCCAAACGTCATGACGACAATCGCATCTTTATTGGCCATATCTTTAAGTTCGGGGTTCTCATTCTTGAGCACGCCGATTTCTGAAGCCTGTTTCAGGGCCATCGTCGCGTTCTTCACTTCCGGATTGAGCTGGTACGAAGCCTCTGTCACGGCCTGATTCCAGCCGAAGGCAGCCGTGCATACGAGACCGGCCGCCAGCATTTTCTGCCAATGTTTCATTTTTTTCCTCCTTCGACAAACCATATAGAAATAAAAAAGGCTCTTTTCGCACGCATGAGAAAAAAGCCTTCCTATCGTAAAAAACTGTACCACAAAGACACAGCTTTGCTGATAGCAATCGCCTTCCCATCGCTCGCAGGTCGTAACGGTGATTTTCGGACAGGCAGTTCTCCTGGCTCGGTTCATCGCTCCTCTGCGCCTTCCCAGAAATTTTCCAGTGACGTAACTATGCAGATTCGCTCCCCTTACAGTGGCGGGACCGCGCCGGCTTATACCGGCTTCTCTTTTCAGCGCCATATGGCGCCACCTGTGCCCTCATATGAAATTGTCAATCATGAACTGCTGAAATCACAGAACCTCAGGGAGCAACGTCCTTGCCGCCATCGGCCGCACGCAGCCGGCGATTGATGGACGACAGCCCCTTGTAGATGGTATTGAGGTCAATGTCATCGCTGCGCGTCTCCATGTATTTCTCGAGCTTGCGCTTGACACGCTGCAGGGCATTGTCGATGCTCTTGACATGACGTCCTAGGTCTTCTGCGATTTCCTGATAGGATTTGCCATCAAGATAGCTCATGAGTACCTTCCACTCAAGGTCTGAAAGAATCTCCTCCATCTTTTTCTCGATGTCGACAAATTCCTCCTGACTGATGACGAGTTCCTCAGGGTCCGACACCTTAGCCCCCGAAATGATGTCAAGCAGTGTACGGTCTGAATCCTCGTCGTAAATCGGCTTATTGAGTGAAACGTATGAGTTGAGCGGTATGTGTTTTTGACGGGTCGCCGTCTTGATGGCCGTGATGATCTGACGCGTCACGCAAAGCTCCGCAAAGGCGCGGAACGACGAGAGCTTGTCATCGCGGAAGTCACGAATGGCCTTGTAAAAGCCAATCATGCCCTCTTGCACGATGTCCTCGCGGTCCGCACCGATGAGAAAATACGAACGTGCCTTAGCCCGGACAAAATTCCGGTACTTGTTGATCAGATAATCCAGTGCGACCTTGTTGTTATGTTCCTTGATATCAAGCAGGATTTCTTCGTCCGTCAGATTTTCATATCCACGGTACATGTCCTCCATGATATCCGTGTCTGCTGCTTCTGCCATCGCACTTTCTCCTTTTTTTATGACAAACACGTATCCTTATAAACTTCCCTAAAATCCCTTCATAAATTCGATTATACGCTCTTTCCCCTAAAAGCTCAAGATGAAGCCCGCTTCTTTGCCAGGCGCTGACGCATGGATTCGTACATGAGGATGGAGCCGGCGACCGAGGCATTGAGCGAATTGATGCGGCCGACCATCGGCATGCTGACAATGAAGTCGCAGGCTTCTTTGGTCAAGCGGCTCATGCCCCTGCCCTCGCTGCCGACGACGAGCACGAGCGGGCCCGTGAGGTCGGCCTCATAGTAGGCTTTCTCGCCGTCCATATCGGCACCGGCCACCCAGAAGCCCTTTTCCTTTAGCTTCTTGAGGGTCTGCGCGATATTGCCGATGCGGGCCACGGGGACGTATTCAACGGCACCGGCCGAAGTCTTGGCGACCGTGGCATTCAGGGAAACGCTGCGGCGTTTCGGAATCAGGATGCCATGCACGCCGGTCGCATCGGCCGTGCGCAGCAGGGCGCCGAGGTTGTGCGGGTCCTCGAGTTCATCGAGCAGTACGAGAAACGGCGCCTTGCCTTTTTCCTCGGCAGCCTTGAGGATGTCGTCAAGCTCGACATACGGCACCGGCGCCACATAGGCCAAAACGCCCTGATGACGGTGCCCGCCCGCAAGAGCCTCAATTTTTGCGCGTTCGACATACTGCACGACGATGCCGCGCTCTTTGGCGAGGGCGGCAATCTCCGTGATGGAGCCTTCCCTGTCGCCATTGGCAAGCAAAATCTTGTTGATGCCGCGGCCTGCCTTCAGGGCCTCGGTCACGGCGTTGCGTCCGACGAGAACGTCATCCGGCAGCTCGCGCGGCTCTTCCCGATGGGGATTCATTGCCTGCTCGAGATTTGACCGGCGCTTTTCTGCCCGCCAATCCTTTGCCGGACGGTCCTCCTGCCTGTGGTTTCTCTCCGGATGCTGAAAGTTATTTTTTCGGCGGCCGCGGCTTTCCTGCGGACGCGGCTTTTTCTTTTCTTCGTATCTGCGTTCTTTTCGTTCCATAGGCCTCAGTCCTTTTCTCTGAGCTTCAGCATCTCAGCCAATTTGCCGCAGGTCATATCGCCTTCCGGGCAGCGGCCCGTATTGACGCAGCTCGCACCGGCATTGTGGAACAGCGTCGGCGCGACTTTCTTGACCTCGGCGAGCATCTTGTACGCCATCTCGCGGATTTCCCACTGCGCGCGGTTGCAGCAGCGCAGATTGAAGAAATGCAGAAGTGACCTGGCATTCATCGTCACGAGGATTTTCGTCTCGGCCGCGTTGGCGAGAACATAGCGCGCATCTTCTTTGGGCACGCCCATCTCCGTGAGCTCGTCATACGTCCTGCGGATTTCTTCCATCAGGGCGTCGTATTTTGCCTTGGCCTCAGGCTTTTCCGCGATGGTCGGCGGCGTGATGTACTTAAAACCATGCGCTGCCACATAGCGCTGCGACTGCTGGTCGTACGACGCGATGCGGTGGCGCACGAGCTGATGCGTCAGCACGCGCGAAACGCCTTCAATGCCAAACGTGAAGGAGACGTGCTCGATGGTCGAAGCATGGCCAAGCTTGACCATCTTGCGGACCATCTCGCGGACCTTTTCATCGCTGAGGCGTTCGGCGAGCTCTTCCGCGCCGACAGGCGAATAGCAGAGACGTGCGGCCATCGCCACAACGCGCTCCGGCTCCGGTGTATAGTCCAAAAGTTTGACTTTAATCATGCCTTGTTCTTCTCCTCCGTCTTTTTGTCATGAATTTCCTGCATCATAGCCTTGCTGATGACCTCAAACGCCGCTTCAGAAACCTCTTCGAGACGCTCGAACTGCTCCGTGAGGTAAAGCGTCCCCAAAAGAGCCTCAAAGCCGGTACTCGAATGATATTCCGCCACGCTCGAGCTGCGCGGTGCGTGGCTCTTGGCGTTGCGTCCGCGGCGGTAAATGGCCTTTTCCTCTTCCGTCAGCATGGATTCAATACCGAGGTATGCTTTGTGCTGCCAGACGGCCGAGACAATCTGGGCACTGAACGCATGCAGGGCATGAACCTTGGCCTGCTCATATGCCAAGAGACGCGTGCGCACAAACAGATGAAAGACGGCGTCGCCGACGTAGGCGAGCACGAGAGGATTCATCTGCCGGACGTCCGTGCCTTCATGGCGTTTCTTGATGCCGCCGTTTTCGTCCGGCGTGAACATCATATCGACGAGCAGCTTGAACTGCGTGAACTTCATGCCTTTTTCCACCGTACGCCGTTTGGCGTATCCTCAAGCACGACACCGGCGTCTTTGAGGGCATCGCGGATTTTATCGGCCACGGCCCAGTTCTTTTCCCTGCGCGCGTCCTGACGCAGCGTGATGATGATGTCCATGAGCTTATCCGTCAGACCATCGTCGGCGGCTTTGTCCTGCTGCTCGAAGATGCCGATGATCTCGGCCATCTCGGCGTAGACATCGCTGACTTTCTTGAAGTTCTCAGCATCAAAGGCCTTGCCGCCATTCACGACATCCTGGTAGTAGATGTTGATGTCCTTCGACAGCGCAAACATCTGGCTGATGGCCAGCGCTGTGTTGAAGTCATCGTCCATGGCGTCGTAGAAAGCCTTTTTCAGCTCTTCTGCTTTTGCGGCAAGCTCTTTGGCCGTATCGGACGTCCCCTGCTTCTTCAGCAGTTCATCGACGTATTCCTTCGTGTTCTGCAGGCGGCCGAGGCTTGTCTGTGCTTCCTTGAGGCGTTCATCGGAAAAATCGAGCGGGCTGCGGTAGTGCGTCTGCAGGATGAAGAAGCGGATGACTTCGCCCGGATATTCTTTGAGGATGTCCTTGACCGTGAAAAAGTTGTTCTTCGACTTCGACATCTTTTCGTTGTGAATCGTGATGAAGCCGTTGTGCAGCCAGTACTGGGCGAAGCTGTGGTCGTCGCCGATGCAGGCCTGCGACTGAGCAATCTCATTTTCGTGATGCGGGAAGATGAGGTCGCTGCCGCCGCCGTGGAAATCAAATTTCTTGCCGAGGTATTTGAGTGACATCGTCGAGCACTCGATGTGCCAGCCCGGTCTGCCCTTGCCCCACGGGCTGTCCCACGAAGGTTCGCCCGGTTTCGCCGCCTTCCAGAGGGCAAAGTCCATCGGATGATGTTTGGCCGTGTTGACTTCGATACGGGCGCCGGCCTGCATGTCGTCGAGGCTGCGGCCGCTGAGTCTGCCGTAGTGGGAGAATTTCTCGACGCTGTAGTAAACGTCGCCATTATCGACGACATAGGCATAGCCCTTGTCGATGAGCTTCTGCACCATGGCAATGATGTCCGGCATCGTCTCGCTAACGCGCGGATAAACATCGGCATGACGGACATTCAGGGCATCCATGGCCTCAAAGTACGCCTTGATGTAGCGGTCGGAGATTTCCTTCCACGTTACGCCCTCTTTATTCGCGGTATTGATGATTTTATCATCGACATCGGTGAAGTTCTGGATGTAGCGGACCTTATAGCCCTTCTTAGCAAAATAGCGGCGAATGACATCCCACGTGACGAACGGGCGCGCATTGCCGATATGCGGATGGTTGTACGGCGTGACACCGCAGCAGTAGATGCTGACCTCCCCCTTCTTCAAGGGTTTGAATTCCTCTTTTCTGCGGGTCATCGTATTGTAGACTTTAAGCATGTTCTTTATCCTCCAATCTCTTCTCGAGCTCATTGACTTTCTTTTCGAGCGCCTGAATCTGACGCATCATGCATTCGCGCATCTCCTCATCCGGGTCCGGCAGCATGTCGTGGTCGAGGTCGACATCGAGTTCTTCCTCAATATCCGTGATGTTGTCGCCCGACTCGACAAGGCGCGTATCGCGCAGGGCCTGACGGAGTTCCTCGGCCGTATGGACGCGCTTGCCGCGCATGACGACGATGCGTCCGGGGATGCCGACGACCGTTGCGTAGGGCGGCACAGGCTTCAGGACAACAGAGCCGGCGCCGATTTTGGCATGGTCGCCGACGGTGAACGAGCCGAGAACCTTTGCGCCGGAAGCGACGACGACGTTATTGCCGATGGTCGGATGGCGCTTACCCTTCTCCTTGCCCGTACCGCCGAGCGTCACGCCCTGATACAGCGTGACGTTGTTTCCGATTTCCGCTGTCTCGCCAATGACGATGCCCGTACCATGGTCGATGAACAGGCCTTCGCCAATCGTCGCGCCCGGATGAATCTCGATGCCCGTCAGGAAACGCGCAAAATTCGAAATCATGCGCGGAATGAGCACCCAGCCGCGCTTGTAAAGCGCATGCGAGATGCGATGGAACCAGATGGCATGAAGACCGGAATAGCAGAAGAGCACTTCAATGACGCTTCGTGCCGCCGGATCGCGCTCAAAGACAACGCGGATGTCCTTGCGGAGCCGCGAAAAAAAACTCATAATCCTTCCTCCCAGCAATACAGTCAATACACAGAAAAGGCCCCGCATCTCTCAGAGACGCGGGGCCGTGGTTCCACTCTGGTTAAGGGCCACGCCCTTCACTCAAGAATATAACGCCTTCCTGCGTCAGGACATACTCACATTCAGCCCTGCAGCTCCCGGGTGCATTTCAGGTATTCTCCATAGTCCCCTCACAGCCAACGGGGACCTCTCTGCATGGATACAGGACCTTACTCCTCCCGATCATCACTTTTTCTAATATGGAATTCATTCTATCACAGCTTCTCGATTCCTGCAACCGCATAGGCAGAGATTCCCTGTTCTGCGCCGGTGAAACCGAGCTTTTCCTCCGTCGTCGCCTTGACGTTGACCTCGTCTTCCGCAAGGCCGAGCACACGTGCGATATTCGCGTTCATCTGCGGGATGTAATCCTTCATCTTCGGCTTCTGCGCGACAATCGTCGCGTCGATATTGCCGACACAGTAGCCTTTTTCCTGCAGCAGCTCCCCGACACGGGCTAAGAGCTTCAGGCTGTCCGCCCCTTCATAGCGCGGGTCCGTATCAGGAAAATGACGGCCGATATCACCGAGGGCCGCAGCGCCGAGCAGGGCGTCGGCAACCGCATGCAGCAGGACGTCAGCGTCCGAATGGCCGAGCAGGCCCAACGTATGCGGAATTTCTACACCGCCGATGATGAGCTTACGCCCTTCCACAAGGCGGTGAACATCGTAGCCCATGCCAAAACGCGTCATGTGCAATCAATCCTTTCTGTTGTGCAAGAAATCATGTACTTTCGCCGCGGCATCCTGCAGCGCTTCTTTGGTGCTTTTGCGCTGGCGCAGGAACGCTTCGGCCACGATGAGGTCTTCCGGTGTTGTAATCTTGATGTTCTGATACGAATCCATGACCACGTGGACCTTGGCACCATAGCGCTCCACGAGACTTGCATCATCCGTGCCGAGGAAGCCATCGGCTTCAGCCTTTTCATTGGCAGCGACGAGCAGACTGCGCTGGAACCCCTGCGGTGTCTGCACGGCCCAGAGTTTCGCGCGTTCCGGCGTCGCCGTGACAATGCCGTCTTCGACCATCTTGACGGTATTTTTCTCCGGCACGGCAGCAATAGCCGCGCCGAATTCCCGTGCCGAGGCGATGACTGCCTCAATTGTCTCACGCGAGACCAAGGGCCTTGCGGCATCGTGGACAAGAACGACGTCGGCCTGCTCCGAGGATGCCTTAAGGCCGTTCCAGACGGAATACTGGCGCTCACTGCCGCCGGTAACAACTTTCACCTGCGGGAGCCCCGGAACATGGTGCAGGGAACGGCGCAGGGCCGCGACCTCATCTTGGCCCGTCACGACGATGAGTTCGCCGACTTCCGGCACCGAGGCAAACGCCTTTAGCGTATGGTAGAGGATGGGCTTGCCTAAAAGCCCGAGGAATACTTTATTGACCCCCGCCTGCATGCGCTTGCCGCGCCCTGCCGCGGGCAGGATGACACTGACCACGTTTTTCCCTCTTTCAATACATCAACTGCTCAATGTGCCGGTTTGGCAAAAATCATGCGGCCGGCCGCCGTCTGCAGCGCAGAGGTGACCTCTACCGTGATATTCTCATTCATATGATGGTAGCCGTTCTCGACGACAATCATTGTGCCGTCATCGAGATAGGCAACGCCCTGTCCCGGCTCTTTGCCCGACTTGACAATCGTCACGCGCATCGTCTCGCCCGGGATGACCACAGGTTTTACGGCATTCGAAAGCTCATTGATGTTGAGCACTTCCACGCCACGCAGCTGCGCTACCTTGTTGAGGTTGTAATCGTTCGTGATGATTTTGCCGCCGACCTGCTGGCCAAGGCGTACGAGTTTGGAATCCACCTCGTTAATATCATCAAAATCCACATTCGTGACTTCGACCTTGACTTTTTTGCTCTGGCGAATGCGCTGCAAAATGTCAAGACCGCGGCGTCCGCGCGTGCGCTTTAAGGCATCAGCGGAATCCGCAATATGCTGCAGCTCCTCGAGCACGAAGACTGGAATCAGCAGCGTGCCCTCAATAAAGCCCGTATCACAAATATCCGCGATGCGGCCGTCGATGATGACGCTCGTATCGAGTAGCTTATAAAGCTTCGGCGCAGCGCCTGTGTCCTTCTGGGGCACTGGCTGCGGCTGCTGATTGGCCGCCTGCTGTGCCTGCTGCGCTTTCTGCTCCCTCATCTTCGTGAATTCCTTCATGAAGCGCGGCACAAAGTCAAACAGGCCCGTAAGCTCCTGACGCTTGCGAATGGTAATCGTGATACCGAGATAACCGAAAACAATGCTGAAAATGACGGGGATGTAATCGCCGACGACCGGTATCTTCGCAAAAGAATAGCCAAGCAGATTGGCGATGATGAGTCCGACAGCAAGGCCGATGGCTCCGGCAATGACATCATGAATTGGCATTTTCCCAAGCTGTGCTTCCACCCACGCAGAAAACCGTTTGAGACGGCGAATGAGATACGGCGAAGCAAAATAACCGATGATGCCGCCAAGAATGGCACCCAGCAGAATGCAGATTAAACTGCCCACGGTAATCCTGACAACGCCCATCTCCATCTTGAAGATTTCCGTCCCCACGTACATCGTCAGGACAGGGCTTGCCAGGTCCAAGAGTGCGCCTCCAGCAATCGCTAAAAATAACGTAATGAAAAAACGTAAGACACGATCTAGCATGTTTTCACCTCCTTAATCAAAAAAAGACAAAAAGAAAAGCCCGAACAGAATCAGTATACTCTACTCTGCTTGGACTTGTCAAAAGTCAGGTTCTTATTTTCAAGGTCTGCCTCAATGTGCAAATGCATTTTCCGCAAGGACCGATGTGAGCCAGCTCTCGACTTCCTTCGGCGTTTTATCGCAGGCATATACGAGCTCGCTGACCAGAATCTGTTTGGCCAGATCGAGCAGACGCCGCTCACCGGAAGAAATATGACGATGCCTGTCCTGCAGGATGAGGTTGCGGGCCACAGCAGCTACATCGCAGATATCCCCGCTCTTCATGCGGTCAAGATTGGCATGGAACCGTTTGTTCCAGCTGCCTTTTGGTTTTTCTGGCTTTTCCTCGAGCACTTCCTTTACGCGCTCGACGTTCTTCTGCGGGATGACATCACGCAGGCCGACGTTGTCGGCATTGTCCGTCGGAATCATAACCTTCATGTTGCCCAACGGCATCTCAAGGACATAGTAAGACTTGCCTTCGCCGAGGACTTCACAATTTTCGATACCGGAAATCACACCGGCACCATGCATCGGATAGACGACCTTATCTCCTATCTGTAACAAGAACACCCCTCCTCTACACACGAGCCAACCACCAGTCAAGCCAATGATATTCACGTTTATATTTTATCATATATTGTTCAAAAAGTAAAATTTTTATTTTATCACAATGATATGTATACGTCAATACAAAACAGCATAAAAATAGGAGATTTTCACGCGAAGCGAAAATCTCCTATGCTATATTCGGTTATGCCAAAGACGAATTAACGGACGAAGACCACATTCGTGCGGTCAAGGAAACCCGTGGCACCGTTCTCGATGAGAACGCGGTTGGCATCAGCGACCGAGAGAATGGGGTTGCCGTTATGGTTGTCGAGGCCGATGGCTTTGACGACCAGCGGATTGGAGCCTGCACGCGTCGCTTTGGCAGGGTCCGTCGTATAGCTGGCCATGCCGTTGGCAATGACCGTGGCCGAATCAAGGTTCTTGTAGCCATAGATGGGCTCACCGTTGGCGTTCTTGATGACCGGGGACATGACCGGCTTGAGGCCGAGACCGCGGCAGTCAACAATCAGGCCCGTGTAGCCGCCGATGGCCGTGCCGGCCGGAGCTGCTGCTGCCGAGGAGCCCATATGGGAATTCTCAATCGGCTGCGTCGTCGTGCCCGGTGTCACCTGTACATTGACCTGTACGGAAGAAGGCGTGCTGGCCGGAACAGATGCATCCGGAGCCGGGAAGCTCGTCGGCGTCGTATTCGCCGGCAGGACGGCATTGGCCAGCGAATTCGAAGCACCGAAGACGGACATCTCCATCGTCACAGTATAGCCGCCGCCATCGACCGCCTGCTCCGAAACGATGCGTGCGCCCTGAATGAGTGCCGTGACCTTCGTCTTCGTGACATCGCTCGTCACCATCATGTTCTCTACCGTCGTCTCCGAGTCGACGTTGACGCCTTTGACGAGCTCAGCGAGCTGACGGTAAGCATCGACAACAGCCGCGCGGCGGGCAAGCATGCGGGCCTGCACCGAATTGACTGCATACGTTGGCGCTACGCCCATGCCCTGCACCGTGAGTTTATTATCACCGCTCCAGTCCATGCCTGTTCCTGCGGCAAAAACACTGGCCGCCGACAGGACCATGATCATCATGGCCATCAAGCAGGCGGTCAACAGCTTGGAAATAGGTTTCTTCATCGTACTTCCTCCCTTAACATCCCTTGACCTTGCGACATTGGATTCTTCTGATCTTATGGAGCGAGCATACACCCGCCAGCTTAAGATTCCCCTATAAAACAGAAATTATTTTACATTATCAATTATTTTTTGTCAATGCCTATCCTCAATATCTCCGGCAGCGTCATTCGGCCTTTGTCGCCCGCATAAAAAGCTGCATGAGCTGTTCCTTCGGGTCCTTGTGTTCGTGGATGATGGCATAGACGGTGGCGCAGATGGGCAGTTCCACATGGAATTCCCGCGAAAGGTCCATAAGCGCTTCCACCGTATAGACACCCTCGGCCAGTTTCGTGAATGGTTTGCCCGTGATGAGGTCCTCACCGAAGCGGCGGTTGTTGCTGTGCGGTGAGAAAAGCGTCGCCTCGTAGTCGCCGAGATGCGAGAGTCCGTACACCGTCATGCGGTCGCCGCCCATCGCCTCGATGAGAAGCGAGAGCTCGTGCGTGCCGCGGGCCATCAGCGCGCCCTTGAGACTGCTGTAGCCAAAGCCGTCGAGCATACCCGCGGCCAGACCGATAACATTCTTCGAGGCAGCGCCAATTTCGGTGCCCAAGAGGTCCTCTCCATAATAAAAGCGAATCAGCGGACTCGAGAAAGCTTCCACGAGCCCGCGCGTGAGCTTCATCTCCCGCGCTGCAATGACCATGCAGTTCGGGATGCCGCGCACGAAATCCTGCACGTGGCCAGGTCCGACCCAGACAGCCACCTGCATCGAAGAGCCCAGCTCCTCGTAAAAGACCGTCGTGAGGCGTTTGCCCGTGCCAATCTCCAGTCCCTTCATGCAGAGCACAAACTTTTTCGCGCTAAGGTCAAGTCCCAGTGCGAGCAGGTCCCTGCAGAACGAACGCAGCTGCTGCGAGCTGATAGAGATGACAATAATCTCAGCCCGCTCTACGGCCGTCTTGAGGTCATCCGTCAGCTGCACGGATTCCGGCAGCGTCAGGTACTCATTCTTTCGCGTCTCTTTCAGGGCAGACAGATGCCCAGAGCCCGGACGTCCCCAAAGCATCACCTCATGGCCGATGCGGTTGGCATACCAGGCATGAAACGAGCCCCAGCGCCCGCAGCCAAGAACGGAAATCTTCATGCGGATACCTCCACTTTGGCCCCCGTGAGGTCCCGCACGACTTCACCGGCAATGATGAGACCGACGACAGACGGCACGAAAGAGATGCTGCCGGGGACGGCGCGGCGCATATCGCAGTTGCGCGCACTGCCCGGCGGGCAGATGCAGTTCTTGCCGCAGCCGCTCTGACGGACCCGCAGGGGTTTTTCCTTCGAATAAACAACTTTGAGCTTCTTTACGCGGTTTTCCTTGAGCTTCTTGCGCATGACGCGGGCCAGCGGGTCCACGCTTGTCTTGTAGATATCCGTGACCTCGAACTTCGTCGGGTCGAGCTTGTTGCCCGCACCCATGCTGCAGATAATCGGGATATGGCGGTCGCGGCACTGCAGGACGAGGTCAATCTTTCCCGTGACCGTATCGATGGCATCAACAACATAGTCATAATGGCTGAGGAAGAACTTATCCGCATTCTCCGGCAGATAAAAATCCTCAATGGTATCAACAACAGCCTTGGGGTTGATATCAAGGATGCGCTCTTTCATCGTCTCCGTCTTCTTTTTGCCGACCGTCTTTGACGTCGCATGAATCTGGCGGTTGATGTTCGTCAGGCAGATGAGATCATTGTCGATGAGGACGAGATGACCGACACCGGCACGCGCTAAGCCTTCGGCCACGAACGAACCGACACCGCCGACGCCAAAGATAGCGACAGTACTGTTTGCGAGCTTCTCCATACCGGCCTCGCCGAGCAGCAGCTCCGTACGGGAAAAACGACCTAATTTACTCAAGATATATGTTCCTTTCCAATTTCTTACTTCTTTTCCTTATCATCGGGCGCCACACGGAACGCAGGCATGGCAAACGGCCCCGGCTGCGAACTTTGCGGCTTCTGTGCCGGACGCTGCTGCGTCATGAAGCGCGGCGGCTCCAGCGTAAACGATGTTTTGGCCTGCTGCGGCTGCGGTGCGGCTTTCTGCGCAGTCTCCGCTTTGGGCTGCTCTGCCTTTTTCGGTTCACCGCCCTTGAGCATGACGCCATCCGCGAAATCCGTTGCGATGATGGTCGCACGCACATCGCCGTTCAGCGAGTTGTCGATGACCGTGCCGAGGATGATATTGACCTCGGGGTCCGTATGTTCATAGATGTAGCGCGTGGCCTCATCGACATCATAGAGGCTCAGCGTCTTATCGCCCGTCAGGTTCAGGATGATGCCGCGCGCACCTTCAAGGCTCTTGCTGATGAGCGGACTGTCCGCAGCGCGCTGCACGGCCTCGACGGCGCTGCGCGAACTGCGGCCGATGCCGAGCAGGGCATCGCTTGACGCACTCTGACGGAAAATCGTCGTGACATCGGCAAAGTCAACGTTGATGACGCCCGTCGTCAGGATGAGTTCAGCGATGCAGTTGATGGCCTGCTGCAGGATGTCATCGGCGCACGAAAAAGCCTTGACGAGTGTCATATGGCGGTTCTCCGGCAGTTTCATCAGGTTGTCGTTTGCCACGAGAATCAGCGCATCCATCTGCGCCTGCATCTTCTGCAGGCCTTCGTTGGCCAGACGCTTCTTGCGGCTGCCCTCAAAACTGAACGGCTGCGTGACGACGCCGACGGACAGCGTGCCGAGGTCATGGGCAATCTTGGCGACGACAGGAGCCGCGCCCGTGCCCGTGCCGCCGCCGAGGCCGGCCGTGACAAAGACGAGGTCGGCGCCTGTCATGGCGTCGCGGATTTTTTCTGCCGCATCGAGAGCCGCCTTTTCGCCGAGGGCGATGTTGCCGCCCGTGCCGCGTCCTTTCGTCAGGTCTTCGCCAATCTGCAGCGTCTCCACGCCGGCTTCGGCCACGCGCGCCAGCTGCTTGGCATCTGTATTGACGGCAATCAGATCGATGTCGAGGTCTTTATGACTGCCCATGCGCATGAGTACGCTGTTGCCGCCGCCGCCGACACCAAATACCTTGATTTTTACTTTTGGCTTTATGATTAACGTTTCTTCTGCTGCCATGCGCTTTTACCCCTCTCGAATCAGAATCTCTTGAGATATTTCGCCATTTCAAAAACAATTTCCTGCCCCAGCGGCGAATTTCTCCATAACGCCGCGCAAGGATCCCCTGCTTCTTCCGACTCTGCCTTTTCTTTCTTTTATTGAAAAAAGCAGGGCGGCCTCAGCTGCTCTGCTCTTTTATCTCCGGTATTCCTGAATATCCTTAGATAATGACGAGTCCATTTGCATCAATTAATGAAAGAGAAGTACAGCCGCACAGGCCAGAACGATTTTCAGGCTATCGAACTTCACGTTGAAACACTTCCTTATCTTCTATACACATACAAAGCTGCATCATATGATGCACAACTGATGCTTACGATTATACACTCAAGTCCCCGTTTTTTCAAGATGAACACCGGCGGTCCCTGAGCAGCGGCCGAATCTGCGTGATGATCATGCCGGCCATCATCAGGACGCAGCCCATGACCTGCAGCGCTGTCATGCGTTCGCCAAGCAGCAGCCAGCTCGAAAGTACGCCAAACACGGCCTCAAAGCTCATGATGATGGCCGCCTGCGCGGGTTCTGCATACTGCTGGCCGAGAATCTGCAGGGTAAAGGCCACGCCGGCCGACATGACGCCGCCGTAGAATATGGGGAACCACGCCTGCAGAATGGGCTGCAGCTCAACCGGTTCAAACAGGAAGGCAGCAAGGAAGCTCCCGACCATGCAGAAGCCGATTTGTGTCGTCGAGAGCTCAATGGGGTCAACAAGACTGGCAAAACGGTCGATGAAGAGGATATGCGCCGTCCAGAACAAGGAACTGATGAGCACGAGTCCATCGCCGAAGCTCAGAGAAACCTCGCCATGGATGGACAGAAAATAGAGACCGGCCAAGGCCAGCAGAGCGCCCAGCCAGTTTTCCGCATGAATGCGCTTGCCTAAAAAAGCAGCCCCCAACGGCACAAAGATGATATACAGTGCTGTGATGAACGCCGTCTTGCCTGCTGTCGTATAGAGCATGGCGACCTGCTGCAGCGAGGTTGCAACGAACATGATGCAGCCGGCACCCAGTCCCGCCTTCCAGCCGGCATGATACGTGCCCGCGCGTTTTGCCGTCTGCCGCGGGCCGTGCCAGAAATACCAAAGCCCCAGCAGGAACAAAAAGCCGAGCAGGTAGCGTGCGGCGGCATACGTAAACGGTCCGAGCCCGTCCATGCCGACCATCTGCGCCACAAACGTCGTGCCCCAGATGAATGCTGCCAAGAGCAGCATGAGATTGCCACGAAGATGCATAAAGCCCTCCTAAGAATAAATGGAACAAAGAATTCAACGTCAAAAAAACAGGCATGCAGAACTGCACACCTGTTTCTATTTTACGATGTTTGTGCGCCTCAGGCAAGTCCTGTAATCATGTAGAACAGGATGCAGAGAAACGGCACAAAGAACTTGAGGCCCATGATAACCGCGATATCGAAGTACGAATCGTGATGCGTGAGTCCGCAGATAGCGAGCAGCGTGACAAGAGCGCCGCAGTGCGGAACCGGGTCAATACCGACAGAAGCAATGGCGACAATGCGGTGCAGGACCTCGAGAGGAATGCCTGCAGCCTGTGCCATGGCAGCCCACTGGTCACCGAGCATCGAGAGGGCAATCGTCAGACCGCCCGAAGCCGAACCCGTGATACCGGCCATGATGTTCGTCGTGATGACGGCCGACAGCAGCGGTCCGAAAGAATCCGCAATGCCGATGAGGGCCTGCGTAACCGGCACAAAGCCCGGCAGCGCCGTGATGACACAGCCAAAGGCATAGCCGGAAGCAACGTTAAGTACAGCCGTAGCTGATGAAATGGCTGCATAGTTGATTGGTGCCAAAAAGCCATCCATGACGATGAAGCGCTTGCGGCCGATGAAGGCAGCCGCGATGCTGCTGACGATGAGCGCGACCGTGATGGACCAGATAGCCGAGACCTTGCCGACATTTGCCGCCAGCAGGCTGAGCTTGAGCGGCAGGAACGCAGCAAGAGCATCCGGGTCCCAATGGAAGCCCCACGACCATTTAAATGGATTCGAGAGGATGATGTTGATGACGATGACCATCACGAGCGGCAGCAGCGCCCAGTACCACGGAATGTGGATTTTCGGGGTTGGCTTGCGCGGTGCGCCCTCAAGATGGCGGCCATAGCCTTCGCCGCGCGCCTTGAGAATCTTGGCGCGGCGCGTCACCCAGCCCCAGCCGATCAGCAGGAACAGGAACGAGGCGAACAGGCCAATGATTGGTGCCGACCACGTACTTGTCGAGAAGTACGAGGACGGGATGATGTTCTGGATCTGCGGTGTGCCCGGCAGAGCGACCATCGCAAAAGAAAAGATACCGACCCAGAGTGTTGCTGGCAGCAGGCGCTTCGGAATATCCGCTTTGCGGAAGACGACTGCGCCGAACGGGTACATGACAAAGGCAACGACGAAAACCGAAAGACCGCCGTACGTCAATGCACCGCAGCCCAGAAGAACAGCCAGTACAGCACGTTTCTCGCCGAGGACCTCGACGATCTTAGCTGCGACCGAAGAAGCCAGACCGCCTTTTTCCATCAGGCGTGCAAAGACAGCGCCGAACAGGAAAATCGGATAATATGACTTCGTGTACTCAGCCATGCGTGTCATATAGAGCTCACTGTACGTCGGCAGGACGCCGAAGATACTCGCGAGCGCTGCGACACCTGCAAATATCGGTGCGATCAGGATGATCGACCAGCCGCGGTAAGCAAAATACATGAGACCGACAAGGGCCACCGCGATACATATTCCTTCTAACAGATGGATCGTCCCCTTTCTTTCATGTCTCAGCAACCCCCTTGGTGCGAAACATGGTAAATGGCAGCCGTTCGGCTCATCCGGCTGCCATTCATTTATCTGTTTTGCGTCATGCAAAAAATGAACGTATTTTTGGGAGTGTAAAATAGTTTGTGTAAATCGGTATTGCATGAATCTACTTTATGCCCC